>Ga0256824_10000967_pt1 | contig 11117 bp, 12 predicted proteins | sample CV67metaG_FD_191570 | JGI IMG/M metagenome (GOLD analysis project Ga0256824, IMG submission 191570) | Hydrothermal vent microbial communities from East Pacific Rise, Pacific Ocean - CV67 | ecosystem: Environmental > Aquatic > Marine > Hydrothermal vents | place: Pacific Ocean: East Pacific Rise...
TATCTATACTACTGTTTAAATCTGCTAAATAATCTCTATAAAAATAGATAACACTTACATTGAAACCATTTTGAGCAAAGTAATTTATCTGTTTTATAAACCTTGGATTTGGTTGATGAGATATAACAAAAAGTAAATTATTTTTCATTTAAAACTCTCTTTCTTAAAAAATACTCAACAACACCTATAAAAGCTACAACTAACAGGATGTAACTACCATACATATATGCCCCAATAGGTGGAAAATAAGGTGTAAAACTACCACTAGCAAATCCAATAGCTAAAAATAAAATATATTGTTTAGTATACAAAAGCAATCCCATCATCACTAAACCTAAAAAAGCACTTAGATATATGAGTGTTTTATTGCCAACTTTATAACCAACACTATAAGATTCAGATATATTTAGAAGCATATTTTTAACAAACATCATAGGATTCTCTTTTACAATCTCAACCAATCTTTGTTTCAAAACATTATAATAATCACTTTTAAGCTCTTCAACCATAACATTTGAACTATTTATAATTTTACCTGTTTGATTTTTATAGTATTTATAACCTTCTTCATCATCTAATTTTATATTGTAAGGATTCTGGTATGCTCCTATCCCTACATAAGCTGTATGCCATGGTCCTATACTTAATTTAGGGGCAATAGATATAAGAACTACAAATATACTAAAACCTATAAAAGATTTTTTATAACTATCTTTAAATGCGAATAATATATAAAATAAAATTATTAAAAACAAAACTGTTGGTCTAGTTATGTATATGTAAGAAAATATAGCACTAAAAACCACTAACATCAACAAACTAATATCTTTTTTTAAATACCAATAGATAAATATAACAGATGGAACAACCTGCCAAAAATAATAGTATGGATAATTTACAAAGTATAAAATAAGTGGATTTATAGCATACAAAAAGAAAAAAAGTAGTTTTTTATAGTTCTCTTTAAAAATATTTAAAATTACTAAAGAGATTCCAATATGAACAACATATTGTAAATATTGTAATGCTTCCAAATCTCCCATCCAAAAAAAGATTTTTTTAGCAAAAATCAAAGCTATAACTAAACCTTTTGCTAAATAATTATATTCTATAAGATTATCTGTTTTTGTAAAATGGTAAGAAAAAAATTGTTCTTGTGTTAAGTGTGAAAATGTTTTTACCTCATCCATACTAACTAAAAGTGAAAAGTTTGACCAGTCAAAGTTTATGGAAGCACTCAAATATGGTGCTATCCACATAGCTGTTGTAGTTTGATTGAAATCCATAAATCTTAATGCTACAAATATAACTAGAACATATACTATGTTTTTATACATCTATACCCTTATAACTCATACATCTGAAATTTTGACAGATATACTCCAAAACTTCAAAAGAGTTACTACTAAAAAGTTTAGGATGTGCTACATATACCAAATATTTTCTATCTATTTTTAGTATATATTTTTTAAAAATATCTATATCGATAGAATCACTACTTAAAATCTGTTTGACACTCCATCTAACTCTTTTTAGTTGCTCCGAAAAACTTTTAACTTTACCAGCACCTTTACCATCTCCACTTATTTTATAACTTTTTATAAGTTTTCTATTTTTCATCAAATCAAATATATTCATATCAAAAATAGTATTTGATAGCTCTATAAAACTACCATTTTCATCTTCAACAAGAACATCATCTTTAAATTTCCAAATATATTTATTAGGAGTTTTTTTAAAATCGTAGTAATGTCTAGGTCTATCATCATCACTCATAGATGGCAATACACTAAAATCATACTTTATACCTATATCTAAAAAAATATCTTTTAGTCTGCTAAATGGTTGAACAGACCAACCACCTGCTCTAAAACTATCTATCTTATATGAGTTATCTACTTCTGTAACTATATTTGATAAGATGTTATAACTATCTTTCACTACATTTTTCAAATCATTATCATCATAACTATCTAGTCTAAAATGAGTATAATCTTTAAAACTCCATCTACAAGATTCTAAGTTTTCTACATTCTGCCAATGTGGATGTATATGAAGTCCTATATCAAAACCATCTATTACCATACTCTGAATCTGTTTTTTTACAACTTCAAAGCACTTAGTATCTTTTATAGCTACCAAAAAAGTAGAATCAATAAAAAACAAAGCCCTAGAATCATATTTTTTTAAAATATTTAGAATCTTGCTTGTTGGGTTTATAAGTGAATTATATAAATCTCCACTATCACTTCCTAAAAAAAGTTCATAATCATAAGTTAAAATGATGTTTTTAGACATTTTTTAGCTCTTGGTCTATAATATCACCCATATAAGTTTTATTTGTCAATTTATAATATAACCAAGTGATAAATCTAAACATTTTATACTTAAATGGCTTAATTGGAAATTTCCATAAATAGCCCTCTTTCAAAGTTGAACCAAACCTACTTTTAAACCTTTGAATGCCCTCAAATTTACTGCCTTTTTGAGGGTTTAACCTAGCCCCAACAAAATCTAAAGATAACACACCTTTACTTTTCATATCACATATAATCTGCCATACAAGTAAGTTCATAGCTCCAGCACTTGTTTTTACACCACTTCCCGCAAAAATATAATAAGCTTCTAACTCGTTATAAATAACAATAGCACTACCCTCTACATCTTCACCATTTTTTACTATGTAAAAAGCTATATTACCTTTTAGATTATCAGACATATTTTGTATAGCATCAAATCCCATAAATGGTTGTTTTTGTCTTGTGAGTGTATCTTCTATAAGTTTAAAACATTCATCTATATGCTCTAGTCCATTAAAAACTTCAAGTTTATTTTTCATCGCTTTTCTTACAACATTTCTATGTTTAGTATGTAAGTTTAAAAAAAGTTCATCTTCTGTACGAGTTAAATCTACTTTATAAGTTCCAAATTTAATATATATAGAATTATCTGGAATCTCTTCAAAAATCGCAAAAGCATAAGGTTGATATATAAAATCTATATCTAAAGTTTTTGACAACTCTACAACAGAATTTAAAAAATCTTTTTGATTAATTTTATTTGAATTTCGTTTAATAACACTATATGTAAAAATAATCCGTTTAAATATAAATTTCTTTTCAATAATAAAAGGTAATATAAAATTATCATCTATAAACCAACCATAATTATTTGATTTAGAATTTAAAAATTCACTTGTTGCGACTATTGACAGAAGATGTTTAAAATCTTTATCTTCATATACTATTTTAACACTCAAATTGTTCAACCTTTTCAAACAAATAATTCATTTTTTCTTCATCATCTTCTATGGGTAATTCAACTACTTTTTTGTCTATACTTTTCGCATTTGGAATATTTTCATAATCATCTGTAAGTAAATCATATCCATTTAATACACTGATATTTACTTTTAACATATACTTTAAAAATTTAGTAGCATCATTTTTATTGTAAAAAATTATAACAAATTTATGAGGGTTAGAATCTCCTCTTAAAGACTTTAAAACTCTAAAATATCTATTTTTATTAAATTTTTGCTCAAAAATATCTACATATTTTTTTCTAAATTTATTTTCTAAATTGGAGATAAAGACACCACCTAAAATATCTTTTTCAAACTTACATAAATCATCATCATAAATATTTACTATTTTTAGTAACAACCTTGAAAACAGATTTATCGGTTTTTGAAAAAGTTTATATTTATCTTTATTATATCTATTTAGATAAAAATCTAACCATCTAAAAAGATGTGTTAAACAATGTTTTTTTCTTTTTATAGTTATACTATTTTTAGAACAAAAAAAACTACCCATATGCCCTGCTGTTGGTTTGCCTGGGCTAAAAGAGAAAAAACCAGCATCACCAAAAGTACCAAGAAACCTACCATCTAACTTTGCCCCAAAACTTTGAGCAGAATCATCTAGTAAAAATATATTGTTATCTTTACAATAGTTTTCTATAGAAACTAAATCAGCAGGATTCCCATACATACTAGCAACTAAAACTGTTTTAACATTATACTTATCACTTAAAAAATTTATAGATTCTAAAGATGGATTTAAATCTTCTAAATCTAAATCATAAAAGATGGGTTTTAGATTTAATTTTTTAAGTGGCTCTAAAACTGTACTACATATATAAGCAGGAACTAAAATAGATTCTATCTCTAAATCTTTAACTATATGGTAGATGGAAGCCCTACCACTCGCACTATATTGCCATTTTTTTAATGTCATATTATCTAAATATTCTATATCTAATGTTTGTTTTTTAAATTTTGCTGGAGTGAAAAGGTTAATTTGCATCTGTCAATACCTCCCAATATCCACTTTTTCTACCACCTAATCTTTGTATTATTTTATCTTTTTTTAATTTTGATATATGTTCATTGATAGTATCTCTACTTACTTTTGTATATTGTGATATCTCTTCAATAGTTATATATTGATTTTTTTTCATAAGTGATACAATTTTATCTTTGGTCTTTAGTGGGGTCTTTAGTGGGGTCTTTAGTGGGGTCTTTAGTGGGGTCTTATAAAAGACAACCTGAACAGATGCAAAAGTATATCTGTATTCTGGTTCTGGAAGATTCATCTTTAAACAGTCATCTATAATATTGTTAGTTCCTTTTCCCCAACTTTCTACAAAACCAGCTTTATAAAACATATTTGCTATTAAAGGATTAAATGGTTTTGAGATATGATTTTGTTTAAACATCTCTATGGGTACTTCTACTGAAAGGGTAGCCCCATTAGATAAAACCATTTTATCATCATATACTCGTATCTGCAATACTGTTGTATCTGTATAATCTCTATGTATAAGTGCATTTATGACAGCTTCTCTTACTGCTTCGTAAGGGTACTCTAAAGTTTCTACTCTATTTAGTCCATCATAAGATATATAACTATGTAGATATTTTGTCCGAAGAGTATCTATGATTTTTTCAAGTTGTTCAAAAAGATTTCCCTCTATTATATCACTTGTTAAAAGTTCACTATCACTTAAAAATTTACCTATTTTAGAATGTGATTGTATAAAATACTTTTGTGGATTTTTACCAAAAAGCAATACGGCAGCCCGTTTTAAAGATTCACAATCATATAGATTTAACCGTTGAAACAATACTTTTATATCATCTTCTTGGTCTATAAAAGGAGCTCTTTGTTTTGTCCATAATTTAAACTTTCTTACTGTTTCTAAATTTATATCATCTAATGTAAAATTTTCTACTACTATATCATCCCAAGTCTTACCATATTTTTTAAGTAAAAAGTTTGTTAAACTTAAACTATTTAACTCTAGGGTACTACTTCCACTTCTTTTATAAAATTTACCATTTAAAGAAACAGGGGCATAGGTTGATTTTACTTTAACTTCTATATATTCTAAATTTTTATGATGTAAAAGTACATCTACTACTAAGCCTAATTTATTATTTATCTTATTTGGTAGTAGGTCTAAAAGCTCTTTAGTATTGTTTAATTCCAATATATTTCCATCATCATCTAAACCAATATATAAACTGCCTCCATCACTATTTGCAAAAGCACAGATGGTCTTAAGATAATCATCTTTCCACAACTGTTTAAACTCTACTGTTTGAGATTCTTTTAATTCAAACATTTTAAAACTCCAAACTCTAAATGTTCAGAATCTTTATTTAACAAATAAACTTCTAAAAAATTATCTATTATCTTATAATTTCCTTTTTCAATCTTTTGTAAATACCCCTTATCTACAAGCCCTTTTTTAACTTGATGAAGTGCTTGGGGTGATAGGTTTTGAGATTTATTATTTGCTATCTTATACAAAACTTCATGATAATGTTTTTTATCTTTTAATTCTATGATGTACTGTTCTACCAAATCTAACATCTCAAAATATCCATCTTCATATGCTTTATATAAATCATCTTTAACAATGATTCTCTTTTGTTGCTCTAACATTAAAAAATAAAGATTTTGCATCACAATCATAGTATTTGCAGGGTGTCCATTTAAAGCTTTAAGTAGTTGTATTAATTGTCGTTTATCTTCAAATTCAATCTCTTTTAATTTAAAAGATTCAACCAATTCAACACTAAGTTCATCAATATCAAACTCTTTTAATGTTAACTTTCTACAATAATTAAAAAATGGTGATTTTTTATTTTCAAAGATATTTGTCATAATAGATTCTATACTACCTAAAAATATAGTATGAATATACTCAAAATGTTGTAAACTACCTCTTAAGACTTCTAAGATATCTCCATTTTTACATTTAAATTTTTTTATATCTTGAAATTCATCAAATACTATGATGATGGTTTGGTTCAATGATTTTGCTATATCTTCAACTGTTTGAAGTGCAATAATCAAATCTTCACAACTATCTATCTCTTTTTTCTTTGTAATGTACTCAGCACTAGCTTCTATAATCTTGTAGTCAATTTTAATTTTACCTTTGATATTTGATAAAAATTTTACAACATTATCTTGGATTTTATATATTATAGAATCTATCCCTGCTATCTCATAAGCTCTTTGTATAATCTCATTTGGTAATTTTGATATATCGTAAGCTTTTCGTATATCTATATAAATATACTCTCTATCTTTTAAAACCTCTTTTATAAGTGATGTTTTTCCATATCTTCTAGGTGCTTTTATCATAAAATCTTGTTTAGAGACAATATAGCGATTTACCTCTTTTTTCATACTTGTTCTATCATAAAAATTCTTACCACTAACGGGCTTTCCAACTTGAAACATTTTACCTCATATAAATATATTTTATGTAGTGTATTATAAATAAACTTTATAGTATATAAAATTTATTTACTGTAGCTTTTTTAACATCTCATCAACCTCAACAATCCTATTTTTCATAAACCATTTATCTTTGTTTTTTTGTATATTTAGTTTAATTGACTTTAAATAGTCATTATTTTGAAACTTTTTTAAAGCTGATTCTAATCTATCTATATCATCATATTTACAAGCTATACCATAATGGTTTTCATTAATTATATCTTTTCCATCACCATTTGGTAATGCTCCTATCATAGGAAGTTCAAGGTTTATATACTCATATATTTTAGATGGTACACAAGCACCAAGATAGTCATTTACTAAACTTACAAAACCTACATCTATATTTTTACTCATAAACTCTAAAAACTGATTATGAGGTAAAAAATCTATGAAAATTATATTTTTATCTTCTAATTTTTTTATCTTCTGTAAAATTTTATTTGAACTTATATCACCTATAAAATATATCTCTATATTTTCTTTTTTGTCTAAATTTTTATAAATTTCATAAAGTATTTCAGGTTTTTGTAAAACCCCCATATTGCCTACATAAGCAACACTAAGTTTAGAATCTTCTTTCTCTTTTGTTTTTATCTCTAATTTTTTTATATATCCAAAGTAATTGTTTTTTATTTTATCTTTAAAAAAAGGATATTTATTTTGTAATGATTCTTGATTTGTTTTTGATGATGTTATGATTAAATCACTATTTTTTAAATACTTTTGCTCTTGCTTTTCACGACCTACATGAAACTTAGAATCTTGTTTTATACTATGAACTAAACTGTAATCAAGTGGGTCATGAAAATTAACTGCGAATTTACATCCAATGTCTTTTTTTAATAATGAACCTAATTTTATTAAACCTAGTTCTCCACCACTTGTACTGAAAATAATATCATCTTTTAGTATTTTATCTTTTAGGTATTTAAATGCCACCTTTATCCAATCATCAAGATAATCTTCTTTTAAACCCAATCTTTCAAGATATAAGTGTAATTTTATATTATATTTTTGTGGTATTTGAATAACATTATTTTCAATATTTATTTTATCACTACTATAATTTGGCATTATAACTATTACATTCCAACCTAATTTTTCCAAATATTGAACTGCCCCATTTCTTATCAATGAGCCACCACTTTTTTGGTAGGGGTTGTAGGAACGAGTTAAATAGTATAATTTCTGTTTCATAAAATCACCCCTTTTAAAGCTTCTTTTTCTATTAATCTATTTTTATCTTTACCTATTATTATATCTACAGGTTTATATAGTGTATCTTCTAGTAAAATTTTAATTCTTGCTTTTTTTTGAAATAAATTTTCTTTATTTTCTGAAACTATATACAAATCTATATCTCCACCACTTTTTTCATCATTTACTCTACTACCAAAAAGGTATATAATAGATTTGCCAAATATAGTTTCAACTTTATATTTAATAATTTCAATCTCTTTTTTTGATAGTCTCAAATCTTTCCTTTATCTTTTTAATAATATTTATAAGATATTCTACATTTTCTATAAGATAGTTGATAGCATCAATTTTTTCATCTTCTTCAGATGGATAATCATGAGATATACTATTTCTCACACCTCTAAATTCACTCCATTTATCTATATCTATAAGCTTCTCTTTTTCTAATTCTTTCAATAATTCTAAAAAATTTTTATCTTCTGTTGGATATTGTAAAACTACTAAATATTCCCTAAATATTTTTGACCCTAAAAGGTCTTGAAGCTTTGAAAATCTAAAAGCTAGTACATCCAATTTATCTTTTGTTTCTACAGGTATAATTTCTAATTTATCTACCGTTAAGGGGTATAAGTGCTTTAAAGTTTTAAGAACATCATTTAACCTATCTATATGTATGTTTGATTCTTCTAAATGTAATTCTAATCTTTTTTCTATGTTCATAGTTTTATTCCTTCAAAATTAATAAGAACTCATTCATTTTATCTTTTATTTTTATATCTAATAATATTTTCTAAAATCAACTCTATTTTTGTAAATACTTCTATAGCTATTTTGATACCATCTATAACATCTTGTTCATTATTTGGATACTCATGAGTTAATTTATTTCTTAGTTTTCTATACTCCATCCATTCAAATGAATTATCTATAATATTAAATTTTTCTAATTTATCAAGTACATCCAATAACGACATACTATCTTGATATTCTCCTATCTCATCTAAAAAAACCTTAAATAATTTTTCTCCCATAATATCTTGTAATTTTATAAATCTATATATAAAAGTATCTATTGTTTTTATTTTCTCAAAATCTTCAAACATTTCACTATCTAAATGTTCCCATACTATTATCTCCTCTAAAGCACACTTAGCTCTTTTTTTATGAAGTTCCACTTTTGCTAAAATATCATTTATCATAAAACAATTCCCTCTTTTTTTGCTGTATCAAATATAGATAACTCTTTTGAATTTGGTGTTTGTAATACTAAATCTACTTTTCTCATAATACCATTTACTTCAATCTCTGTTAAAATTTTAATTTGTTCTTTTAAAGATACTTCATTATTTGTTTGTACAAATATATCTATATCTCCACCTTTTTTAGTATCATCTACACGACTTCCAAACAAGATAATTTTAGCATCACTTATATATTTATAAATAGAATTTTTAATAATTTTAATATCAGATTCTAAAACCCTCATCTAAAAAACCTTACTATGTTTATAATTTACTTTTGTATATAATAACTCATAAGTTTTTAAGAATTTTGCCACAACACAATACCCTTTTTATCTATATCATAATATACAGAATTAATCTCATTAGAATAAAATTCATATTCATCTAACTTTGGGTTTAAAATATCTATCGGTAATTTAATCATACTTAATAATTTTCTAATTTTTAATTTTTCATTCCATTTATTTTTATAATCTTTTTTAATTATACAAATATCTATATCACTATCTTCTGTAGGATTTCCATAAGCATAACTACCAAATAATATAATCTTTTCAGGATTTAAAATAGTTAATTTTTCAACTATATCAACTTTTCATTTTTCAATAAATTTAGTTTTGTTATCAAAATCAGTCATATTTCACCTTTATTTTTTATTATTCTAACTTTTTCTACATTCACATTATACTCCACTCACTCTAAAAACTAAAAATATAGAAATAAACAACACCATATAACCAATACCAATATATAAATTATACTTTTTACTCATATACTTAAAATTCAAAATCTGCATAACACTAGAGTATAAAAAAAGACCTATAAAACTAGCGAATCCAGCACCAACTATACCATATATTGGGATTAAATACCAATTTAGTAAAGCATTAGTTCCAAATGAAAAAGCAGATAAAAATGGGTAGAACCATACTCTTTTATGATAACCTAAAACTAAAGATGGAATCTTATAAAATCCACCCATCATAAAACCAGCCATAACAAATGGCATAACATCTGATGCCCCACTATAAGAATCTGTTGAGAACAAATGAACTATAATAGGACTTAACAATGCTAAAATTAAAGTGATTATAACTAAGCCAATATAATACTTATATGAAAAACTTTCTAACTCTTTTATAGCTTTTTCATAATTGCTATTCATATCTGTATATACTTTTGGTAAAATTGCTTGAGATACAGCTTCATAAACCATACTAAGTCCTTGCCCCAACATATAACCTAAAGTATAGATTCCAACTGCACTATCACCTATATAATATTTTATAAAGATTCTATCAAGGTAGATAAACATCACATTTTGAAAAGATGCTATGATACCTGGTAAAGCTAGTAAAAAAGTCTCTTTTGCCATAAGCTTATTAAAAGTAAATTGTAATCTAAAAAGGTTCTCTTTTGAAAACTCTCGAATCAATGTAAATACATTTAGAAAATAGCCTAGCCCCTGCCCTGACATCCTACCTAAGATATTTAGATTAAAATAAGATATAAAAAGAAATGATGAAAAATGATTTATAAAAGTTTGAAAAATATTATGTTTTAAAACTGAATTTGATTTATGTTCATTGTATAAAACTCTAGTAAGGAAACTAACATAAACAGCAAATATACCCGTAATTATGGTAATCATATATATATTTTGAGTGTTTGGTGCTACCCAATTAGATATAGAATCTTTAAACAGCATAGCAACTAAAAATACAAATAAAGCTACACCACTTATAAACCAAAATATGGTACTAAGATACTCATCTCTTTTTGTATGTCGATAATCAAAGTAAAATCTTGTAGCACCACTATCCATATTTAAAGAAACAAATGTAACTATGTACTGAAACATAACCAAATA
>Ga0256824_10000968_pt1 | contig 11116 bp, 14 predicted proteins | sample CV67metaG_FD_191570 | JGI IMG/M metagenome (GOLD analysis project Ga0256824, IMG submission 191570) | Hydrothermal vent microbial communities from East Pacific Rise, Pacific Ocean - CV67 | ecosystem: Environmental > Aquatic > Marine > Hydrothermal vents | place: Pacific Ocean: East Pacific Rise...
ATAAGTGTTTCTTTGATGTTCGATTTGATACGGTTGCTTTTTATCTCTCTTGCTGTTGTGAGAGTGTCTACTATTTTTATATCTGCTAATGGTTTAATATCTTTTACTTGATTATATAAAGTTTTACTTCTACCCTTTACAATTTCCAACATTTTATAATATAACTCATCTTCAATATCTATAATCATAAACTAACCTTTTTTACTATAATTTAGTTATATTATACTGAAATTATACTAAATAATAGTAGTATTCTATTGTATTATAGTAGTTATGCTTTATATTTAATTGGTAATTCTTAAAATGCTTATAAGTGCCTATGGTAGGGGGTCTGTTGAGGTTTTGAAAATAATTTTATACATAATAACTTATAGAGGAAACTTAAAGAGGATTTATCTCCACTTCAAGCCCTGTAAAACTTTTTATTGTTTTAGTGATTTTCTGAAATAATGATGGTAAATCTTTTAGTTTCTTACCATCAAGATAACTACCCATAAAACTAAACTCTAATCTTTCTAATTCAAAATCAAGATTATCTTTTTTATGCTTAGGATAAAGAAGAATATTTATATTATAGTTTTTCTTCTTCTCTCCATCTGTTTTAAAATACTTGGAATTACACCATCTAAAAGGTTTTCTCCTATCTTTCAAGTTCTTAATAACTCTTCTTGGTATTTTACTTTTGAAGTCTATCGCTATGTCTATCCTTGTAATAACCTCATCTTGTATATGCTCTTTTAAACTTTGTAGCAACTCATTTAAAAGCTTTGATTTATCATCATATCTACACAAACCAGCAAATTCTAAAGTTTGTTTATCTTTCTTTACTGAAAATCTTTTTATAGGTAAAGTTATACCTGTTAAAGTATGAAGTATTTTACCCTCTATAATATTCCTATCAAGAGATTTTTTAAACTCCTCTATCCATCTATGATGATTAAATACCCCTACCCCCTTAACCTCTTCTATGATATAATCATCTTCATTCAAAAAATAATCTTCTAAATGGTAACTACTAAAGTTTAGGGAGTCAATTTCTCCCTTTACTTTCATTTTTTTTAGCATATATTTCTAAAATACTTCTAACTTTTTTCAAGTTTTCATCTGTTCTAACTAGTCTATAACTACCATACCATTTTCTATTCTCAGTATTAACTCTATCAGTTATAATATCTATATTAAAATCATTTCTAAGAGTTGTTATCTCATTAGTTATGCGTGTAGTATTACACTCTAAACTTTTGTTAGCTGTTACTTCTTTAGCTTCATATAAAGCTTTAAGAGTTACTATAATAGCACCTCTCATAATTAAGCCGTTTGTATATTAGACTCAGTTAAGTATCTAACTATCTCTTGAAGTGGATATACAACTGTTCCATTTTTAGACTTAGAGTTTAGTTTTTTATATGCTACTCCTATACCCTGTTCTCTCATTCTGTGAAGAGTTGCTAAAGACTTATTTAATACCTTTCCTGTTACAGTTTGTTTTAATTCAGCCCCATATAATGGCAACATTAAAGAATATAATTCTTTTTGTTCATCTGTAAATAATTTTTTACTCATAATTTTCCTTTGAAAATAAAATATATGAGAAACGCGTATCTCTAAAACAAAAAAGTGATAAATTCAATTATCCTACTAGCTAGTACTTGTTTTGTCTTAATGGAATCATTCCATAATTTAGAAATATCTCTAACCCCCTAAATTAAATAAATGTTCACTTAAAGTAGGGATAATTTAAAATTAAAGTTATTTATTGAGTTTTTTAATGTAAAGTTGTATATTGTTTTGAGTATATGTATCAGTATGAAAAATCTTTTGTTTATGGTTTTTTCCTAAAATAATACCGTTCCCATTTAGGAGAGTTTCAGCATTCGTTTTAAAAGCTTTTATATTTTCTTTTTTTAATATTAATTTTATATTTTCTAAACAAATTCTTTTAATATCTGTTTGAATATTTTTTATATCTTCTATTTCTTGTTCTTTTTTTTTTAATTTTTCACTTATTAAATTTTTTATTTCTTTATAATTTTTATCTAAAATATTATCTTTTTTATATGTTGCTGTATCTTGAATACCTAAAATATCCCATTCAGTAATATGTTTAGTAAAATATTTATTTAAAATATTTATTTCTCTTATCTCATTATTAAGTTGAATTTTTTGTTTTATCTCTTTCTTGTTTTTTTCAAGTTCTCTTTTACATTCTTCTATACTATAAGTTATCCACTCTATGGCTGTTAAGTGTAATTCTTGAAATTCTTCTTTTATAAACTCATCTCTTTGCGTGGTAGATATTTCCCAACTAAAATATTTATTATCACTTAATTCTAAACCATTTGGCAATTCTATTTTTAAATTATTCACTTATATAACTCCTGTATAGCATTTTTCCCATTCTCTGGACTTAGTTTCGCATATCTTAAAGTCTGTTCAATTTTTGCGTGGTTCATTAGTTTCATAATAGTATAGATAGGAACTCCATTTATTGCGAGGTGTGAAGCGAATGTATGCCTAAAGGTATGAATAACGGCTCTATTCTTAGCGTCCTTAGTATCAAGCCCACTATTAAACAATTTATCTAATAACGGCTTTATTCTATGCTGTATTTGTCTTTGTGTTAATTTCTCACTATGTTTATCTTCATAGCTTATAAGATAATCATTTATATTTAACTTCTTTAAATACTCTGTTAAAGTTTCTAAAAATTCTTTTTGTAAATATCCTGTATAGGTGCTATTTGTTTTAAGATTTTTTAATGTAACTGTTTTACTTGATAAGTTAATATCTTTCTTCTGTATATTCAAAATAGTTTCAAATCTTCCACCTGTTAATAATGATAAATCTACAAATAAATTTATTAAAAAATTATCTTTTATATGTTCCTTAAATTCCAATATCTCATTTAATGATAAATATCTTTCTCTATTGTTATCAACTTTATAACGCTTAATACCAATACAAGGGTTTATTATTTTTAAATTATGCTCTTTGATACTATGATTAAAAATAGTGCTAATCATCTCTTTAATGCTGTTTAATGTTTGAGGTGCTTTTCCTGTTGCTTCAATATCTTTTAAAAGCTTTGTAATCATATCCTTAGTTATATTTTCTATATTTTTATTACCTAAAATATTTTTAATATGTATGTTATATCTACTCATTCTATTTTTATTACTATTTTTATCTGTAAAATATATTTGTGCTAAATCATCAAAGGTTGTTATCTTTATTTTTTTCTTGTTTGAAATTATTGTTATATCTTGACCGTGTTTCATTTTAGATATTTGTTCAGCTCTAAGATTAAAAGCGTTTATTTCTCTTATACCATCTTTATAACTTCCTACTTTAACCCATTTCTTTTTATTGTTATCATTAATATCTTTATATGTAAAATAGAATGTTTTATCTCCATTTTGTAAGATTTTATAATATACACCTATCTTTGAAGTTTTAATCATATTTATACTCATTAATTTATCTACCCTATATCTACCCTAAGAAGTTAAAAGTAGGTTTTATTTGCTTTTACTTGAAATTTATTATATAATTATTTTAACCCTTTGTAAAGGGACTTGCGAGGGGTTTTACATACTTTAAGAAAGTTGAAAAAAAGCTATGGTGCGATGTTACGAATCACGCCTATAAGCGTTAGCCTTCGGGCTTTCGTTTATCTATTTCAACTATTTTTTAAATTTCCCCCTCAATTATCAAAACTCAATAAAATGGAGATATAAAAGTGTTTAATAAAATTTTTAACTTTTTTAATTTTAAAAAAGGTGTTCCTTTTGACCCAAAATTAATAGAAAGATTTAACAATGACCACTCTAAACTTGTGAATATAGCAGTAGAGATAAAACATAGAGCCAAAGATACAAAAAGTCCAATGCTCATAAAAAGTTTATTAAAAACTTTAAAAAACGAACTATTCATCCACTTTATTCATGAAGAAAAAACATTATACAAATACCTAAATGCTCTATATAAAAATGATAAAGACAATAAAGAATTAGTTCAAGAGTTTAATTCATCTATGCATGATATACAAAAAGTTGTTGAAGAATTTATGGAAGAATATACATCAGATAGAGCTGTCTATAATGAAAAATTCATCTCAAGATTTGACAAAATTATTGATGCTTTACTAAAAAGAATTGACACGGAAGAAAATTACCTATACTCACTTTATAACAAAAAAATAAAAGTTATAAATGTTAATGAATTCGATAAGATTAGAGAAGTTTAATATACTAAACAAAAAAGTTTAGTATATTTATAATTAAGATTTTTTAAGATACTGAGTAAGAATCTGAATCTTAACACCATTTACACGACCCTCTATAAGAGTGTTATTATCATGAACTAAAGATATATTTCTAACTGCTGTTCCTCTTTTAGCAACAAAAGTTGTACCTTTTACATCTAAATCTTTTGTAATTACAACAGTATCACCAGCATTTAAAGTTACACCATTAGAATCTTTATAAACTAAAGCATTCTCATCAGGAAGTCCAGCTTCAGCCCAAGCTCTTACATCATCTTCCATATACATCATATCTACTAAATCTTGACGACCTAAAGCATTTAAAAGTCTAAAACTCATAACAACAACAGCAGGTGTTTCACTCCACATAGAATCGTTTAAACAGTTAAAATGGTTCTCATCAAGCTCACCACTCTCAATTTGCCCTTTACAATTAGCACAAACATATATAGACTGTTCAGTCGAACCATCAGATGGAGCAACCTCTAAAGCACTTAACCCCTCATCACTACCACATAACTCACAAACACCATTACTTCTTGCTATTAACTCTTTACTCATCCGTTTTCCTTTTAATTAAATTTATAAACTTTTTTCAGTTTCAATAAGGGCAACAACCCCATCATACATATCTTTAACACACTCAATCTCTGTGATTCCAAGTCGTCTTTTGTTAGATATATCGAAGATTCCATCTTCACTTTCAGAGTGTTCACCATTTACACCACGAATCTGTAAATAGTATTTATCTGTTATCTTATTGAATAACTCTAAATTTTTAGAGAGTTTAGGTAGTTTTATATGAACACTTGCTCTCATAGCCGTACCAAGATTCGTAGGGCAAGATGTTATATAACCTAGATGATTAGTATATAAAAAATCCAACTCTTTTTCAAGTTTTTCAATCGCTTTAACCAATCTAGAAAAAACAGTTTTTATATCTCCTCCACTCTCCATAGAGATAATTCTAAGTTGATCCTCTTCATTAACCCATACTAAAAAAGTTTTATCTTTATTATGAAAAATTCCCCTTCCAGTTGGCCAATCTCTGTTTAACCCAGCAGATTCTAAAAACCTATCTCCAGCTTTAAAAAGAAAATGATTCTCAACAAGTCTTTGTCTATCATCTTCACTCATACCATCTAAAGCGAAATAAGCACCTGAAAGTTCTCCATCTAAAGAGTTTAAAACTTTTGAAACTTTTTGCTCCACTTCATCTCTTTGCTCTTTAGTTATAGCTGGTCCTAATGGAAAATCTTTTAAATTTCTACCAACTCTAATTCTTGTAGATATAATGTAGTTATTTTCAGAATCTGGATTCTTAGAATCTAAACTATCTAAATTAAAACTACTATTATGAGTATCATCCTTTGAAAAACCGTGATATTCTTCAATAATAGAATCAAATAATTTTGAAAAATAACTATAAGATTCTAAATCACCAGCATAAATACCAATCCCACTATCAGGATTCTTAACACCAGAGTTTATAGCATCTTCTAAACCAAAACCATTTTTAGTTTTAACATCCTTTAACTCTTTAAATACCTCTTTTGTAAGATATTTTGACATTAAAGATTTATGCTCTTTTGTAAAGTTTGGATATTCCACTTTACTAATTCTCTTTAGAGTATTCAATTATATCATCAGCAGATTTTACTTTAGGTCTAGTTTTATTAAATGCTTTTTCAGCTTTCTTTTCACTATATATTCTACACTCTCTAGGCATCACTTCATCTTTATCCATAGATATCTTGTCACACATTGTTCCATTCACATCAACTGTTGAACATCCACTAAAAATTAAAACTGTTGCTACATAATATTTCCACATTTTTTTTCCTACTTCTATTTTTTTATAATTAAGTCTAAATATTTACTTGGTGTAACCCTCATCATCTCTTGAGCTAACCATCTTATTTGAAAAAAAGCAGCACCAGAATCTCTAAGTGTAAAGTAATTCTTTAAACTTCTAAGATTAAATGTTACTACCATATCTACTTTTACATTGTCTGTAATAATATGCTTAAAAGCATCACCAACATTTCTCTTTTTCTTGCCAGATTCTAAAGCATCAAAAAGTGCTTCACTATCATCTACAAACTTCTCTATAAACTCTAAAGAACTTTTAGCAACAGAAAGAGCATAAAAATCATCAACTTTATTTGATTGGTAATTTAACTTATCGTAGATTGTCCCTATCTCTATTTTATTATACTCTTCATCTGAAATTACAAACATATTGAAAGTTTCTATCTTTTTTATAAAAAACTCTTTGCCACCACCAGCTTTTGAAGCTACAAAAGCATTGATGATAGAACTCATAGTATATCTTGTACTTCTTACAGATATAGCTTGGATTCTATGCCTAGCATGTTCTTGAAGTACACCTCTTGAAGTTCCACGAATCATAAAACTAAGGTTTGCGTGTTCTAAAATAGAGTGGTGAAAGTATGTCCACGCCAAATCATCTAAAAGTGAAGAATCCTCTATTGAGTTTAACTCTTCAAGCATAGAAGAATCAGGAAGAGTATGCTCTATACTTTTTATAATATCATTTTCACTGTTTTCAAAGCTATCGTAACAAGTCCTAGCAGCACTTTCAGCTACACCTATACCAGTATCTTGCATTAGCACTACTTGTGGTTTAGTATATTTTATTCCATAAATCTCTTCCATAGCCCCATCCATTAAAATTTACTTATTTTACTATAAAGAAACTTCATTTATTTCATACTAAATTATCTACTATACAAATTTTAAGAGATTTTATAATATAATCGCGAATTATTAAACACAAATTATGGAGATTTTATATGACTAAATACATTTTTGTTACCGGTGGAGTTTTAAGCTCTCTTGGCAAAGGGATAACAGCTGCTAGTGTTGGAACATTACTTAAACACTCAGGTAAAAAAGTGGGAATGTTAAAAATCGATCCATACATAAACGTTGACCCTGGAACTATGTCACCACTAGAGCATGGTGAAGTTTTTGTAACTAAAGATGGTGCTGAAACAGATTTAGATATTGGTAACTATGAAAGATTCTTAGATTCTTCGTACCTAAAATCTTCTAACTTCACAACTGGTCAAGTTTACTCAAGTGTTATTGAAAGAGAACGTTCTGGTGGCTACTTAGGGCAAACTATACAAGTTGTTCCACATATTGTTGGTGAAATTGTAAATAGAATTAAAAAAGCTGGTGAAGGTCATGAGATTCTTGTTGTTGAGCTTGGTGGAACTGTTGGTGATATAGAGGGTTTACCTTTTATGGAAGCTATCCGTCAAATGAAACATGATGAAGAGGTCGCTGGAACTTTCTTTATCCATGTAACACTTATACCTTACATCAAAGCAGCTGGTGAGTTAAAATCTAAACCTACTCAACACTCTGTTCAAGAACTTAGAAGAATCGGAATCACTCCTCAGATGATAATCGCTAGAAGTGAAAATGGTCTTCCAAAAACTTTTAAGAAAAAACTAGCAATGAGTTGTGATGTTCATACAGATTCTGTTATAGAAGCTGTTGATGCTTCAACTATCTATAGTATCCCTATCACTTTTATGAAACAAGGTATCCTAAAACCTATCGCTAAAGAGTTAGAACTAGGTGAGTTAAATCCTGATATGGGGAAATGGGACACTTTAGTTAAAAAGATTGTTCAACCTCAAGATAAAGTTCTTGTAGGGTTTGTTGGTAAATACTTAGAGCTTAAAGAGGCTTACAAATCTTTAACAGAATCTCTTATCCATGCTGGAGCTCATTTAGATACAAGAGTTGAAATTTGCTGGGTAGATTCTGAAGAGATTGAGGAGAAAGGTGCTGAAGCACTTCTTGGTGATTGTGATTCTATTTTAGTTGCTGGTGGTTTTGGTTCTCGTGGTATTGAGGGTAAAATTTCAGCTATTGAATATGCTCGTGTAAATAAAGTTCCATATCTTGGAATCTGTTTAGGTATGCAACTTACTTTAGTTGAGTATGCTAGAAATGTTCTTGGTCTTGAAGATGCTAACTCTGTTGAGTTTGATGAAGATACTAAAAACCCTATGATTTACCTAATAGACAACTTCCTTGACCAAAGTGGAGATACTCAACTAAGAACTCACAAAAGCCCTATGGGTGGAACTCTTAGACTTGGAGAATACCCTTGTGATACTAAAGAGGGTTCTATAATTAGAGAAGCTTACAACGGTGAAAAAACAATTTTTGAAAGACATCGTCACCGTTATGAAGCGAATCCTGCTTATAGAGAACAACTAGAAAAAGCTGGTATGATTGTTACTGGTGAATCTAATGGTTTAATTGAAACAGTAGAGATTGAAGGTCATCCTTGGTTCTTAGGTGTACAATTTCACCCAGAATTTACATCAAGATTACAAACTCCAAATCCTTCTATTTTAGCTTTTGTTAAGGCTGGATTAGATTCTAAATAATAATATTTTATTCCCAATCTTTTAATTGGGAATACCCACATCAAAAATACACTCTACTAATTATGATGTAGTTTACTTTCTGGTTTTACTTTTAGAGCAAATACTAAAGCTACCGTTACCAACACAGCCAACATTATAAGTATTTCCATTAATCAGCTCCTTTGTTAATTAAAATTGCACCTGTTATATAACCTGCTATAACTATATAGCCTACAACAAAAACCGTTATACCTATTGGTACATTATGTGTAATTCCAAAAAATGAATTTATTATAGAAAACCCACCAATAAGATTACTAAATGCTATAAGACCTTTTCCAAGCTCTTTTAATGTTTCTTTCTTCATAGAATGATTATACATTAAAAAAACAAATATTATTTATTTTTTATGATATAATTTTTTATTGTGCTTAATAACCCATATATCTACTATATAAATATAAAGATTAAACTATGAAAATTTTAACAAAACAAGACCTATTTAACCTACTATCATCAAGATTTCCAGACCCAGATAAAAAACTATCTCAAATCCCTAATCCTACCCTACTTCACGATGGCGAAAAAGCCTCTAAAAGAATCGCAGATGCTATAAAAAACAATGAAAAAATCACCTTAGTTGGTGATTATGATGTTGATGGTGTTACATCTACTGCTATTATGGTTGATTTTTTTAGACAGATTCCATACCCATTAGAAGCTATAATCCCGAACCGTTTTAAAGATGGTTATGGTGTTAGTCCTAGTGTGCTTGATAGAGTAGATTCAGACCTAATCATAACTGTAGATAATGGAATCTCAGCTATTGAAGCTAGTAAAATCTGTAAAGAGAGAGGGATTGACCTAATCATAACAGACCATCATACACCCTCAGAGATTCTACCCGATGCTTATGCTATTGTTGACCCTAAACTAGAATCTTGTAACTACCCTTTTAAAGAGATATGTGGAGCAGAGGTTGCTTGGTTGGTTTTAGCTTTAGTAAAAAAAGAGTTAAAACTAAACATAGATATGAAACAGTTTTTAGACCTCTTAGCTATCGCTATAATAGCCGATATTATGCCACTTGTTGATATAAATAGAACTCTTGTAAAAGAGGGGTTAAAACTTCTTATGAACTCTAACCGACCAGCTTCCATAATCATAAGAGATTTTTTAAACAAATCATCAATCTCTTCTGAAGATATAGCCTTTCAAATCGCCCCTAGAATCAACTCAGCAGGAAGACTTAAAGATGCTTCAATAGCATTAGATTTTTTTACAGCACCAGATACCCACTCAGCATATAAACAGTTTGAAATTCTAGGTCAACTAAATGATGAGAGAAAAGAAACAGAAGCAGAATGTACTAAAAGTGCCATAGAATCGGCTGATGGGGAAGCTAATGTTATAGTTGTAGCTGGTGAAGATTGGCATGAGGGTGTTGTTGGAATCGTTGCTTCTAGGCTTGTTGATGAGTTTGAAAAACCAGCGATTGTTTTAAGTGTAGAAGATGGAATCGCTAAAGGTAGTGCTAGAAGTATAGGTGATGTTAGTATCTACGAACTTATAAAAGCCAACGAATCTTATCTTTCTAAATTTGGTGGTCACAAAATGGCTGCTGGGCTTGGTTTGGTAGAGGAAAACATAGATGCTTTTAGAGATTCCATAAACAAAACAGCATCAAAACTAGACCCTAAAGATTTTATACCTAAAGAGCAATTAACAGGGTGTTTAGAATCAGATTCTATAGACTTAGAGTTACTAAACCTACTTGAACAGTTTGAGCCTTATGGTGAAGCTAACATTAGACCTATCTTTTTTATAGAGGATGCTGAAGTTGTAAGTATAAAGCTGATGGGTAAAGATAAATCTCACTCAAGAATCACCATAAGACAATATCAACACGAAAGAGATACTTTAGAGATTATAGCTTTTAGAACAGTTTTTGAGATGCCAGAAAACAGACGGATTAGTGCTAGTTATAGTGTGGCTAAAAATGAATTTAATGGTAGAGTATCAGCCCAACTTTTAGTAAATAAGATATACTAATATTATGAAAATCATAGAAACATCAAGAAGAAAATTTTTACAAGGGAGTGTGGCACTTTGTGTTTATGCCTCATCAGGATTCTCATCTACTACAAAAACATCTCAAAAAGATGCTGAAAATATCCCCTATCTTTGTAATATGTGTAGAAACAAATGTGCTGGGTATGCTAGAGTTGAAGAGGGTGTTGTAACCAAACTAGACCCAAACCCATACTTTCCAAAAAGTAAAAATATGTTATGCCCAAAAGGTAATGCTGGGATAGATGCTCTTTATGATAAAGATAGACTAAAATACCCACTTATTAGAATCGGTAAAAGGGGCGATGGTAGATACAAAAGAGTAACTTGGGATGAGGCTTATGAGTACATAAAAGATTCCCTTGTT
>Ga0256824_10000969_pt1 | contig 11111 bp, 8 predicted proteins | sample CV67metaG_FD_191570 | JGI IMG/M metagenome (GOLD analysis project Ga0256824, IMG submission 191570) | Hydrothermal vent microbial communities from East Pacific Rise, Pacific Ocean - CV67 | ecosystem: Environmental > Aquatic > Marine > Hydrothermal vents | place: Pacific Ocean: East Pacific Rise...
CCCCATCATAGCACTCGATACCTTTGGATTTTAACTCATTCGCTAACCTATAAGGTTTGTAAATACGCTTTGCAAAATGTTTTGAAGGATCTTCAATAATATAGTAAAGTGCTTTATGAAAAATGATAATTGAGGCACTAAGTACCAAGAATCCTATGACTAAGTAAAAGCCTCTTTTATAATATATTTGAAACTGGGGTAAGCGTACACGTACTGAATGATTGAGTGTATCGAGCATAAGGACAACCGATATCATCACATAAGGTGCAAAGTCTGTGATGTATACACGTTGTCGTAAGGAGAGTAGTAAGGAAAAGGCTAAAGCCGTAAATGAGATATACCATAGTAGGGTTTTCTTTTCACGTAATAAAATTCGATACATGGCATAGAAAAAGTAAAGAAAAAGTAAAGGTGAAAAAACTGTTGCATACAGTCCAAATATTTCAACAAAATGCCCTGAAGGTCTCCCCCCTATTTCAATACCCTTGGCTAAATAAATAAATGCAATTAAAAATGCTAATGACCCAATAGCCAACTTTTTATCTTTATGTATCACACCATAGAGTAGTAGTGCAACAAAAAAAATGATGGAAGCTTCGTGTATAAAGAAGAGTGCTAACATCAAAAATGGCAACAATGCATACTGTTCGTTTTCATAAAGTAACACAAAAAGTAACACAATACACAGTACAATAATCGCTATATTTCCTAATGTGAGTGCGGTGAGTATACCTGGGAGTAACATAAAAATCATCGTGGAGAGATAAGCATCTCCATCACGCAAGAAGTACCCACGACTTAGTTTGTAAAAAAGGATGAGAGAAACAAAACCAAAAAGTATAAAAAATATACGTAGCCCTAAGAAGTTTCCCAAAGCACCTCCTATGAGACTGTCTCCCCAGTGCATAAGTGTTGAGACTACATCTGAAGAGGTAAAAAATATTTTTGCTTCATGGGGACTAATGGGTGTGGTAATGGCTAGGTAAAAAACAGCAATAACATATACAATGAGTGCATAAAAAAAATGCTGTTTTTTCATCTGTGATTAGAGCTTTAAAAAATTGTCTAACATTTCATGTCCATGTTCTGACATAATGGACTCAGGGTGAAACTGCACACCATAGATAGGTTTATCTTTGATCTGTAGTGACATAATTTCATCATCATCCATACTATGGGAAGTAGCTATGATATTACTTGGTAAATTGTCTTTGTTTACTGTGAGTGAGTGATACCGTGTGGCTCTAAACTCACTAGGTAAGTCTTTAAAGATAGGTGTCTCTTTATCTACTGATACTTGTGAAGTTTTACCATGCATCATGTTTTTAGCACGTATTACTTCTCCACCAAAAGCCTGAGCAATACTCTGATGCCCAAGACAGATACCAAAGATAGGTGTGCTGTCTGCAAACTCTTTAATGACCTCTAGTGTTACACCTGCCTCATCTGGAGTAGAAGGTCCAGGGGAAAGGATGATTTTTTCAGGGTTCAATGATTTTATTTCATCAATAGTAAGTTCATCATTACGGATAATCTTCAAATCTGCACCGAGTTCTCTACAATACTGCACTACGTTGTAAGTAAAGCTATCGTAGTTATCTATCATTAGTATCATTTTTATATATTCCTAGTCTATATCTTGAGAGTATTATAGCTCATTATTTTTGTATTTTTTCTTGCTAATCGTTTTCTCTATGTATTTCGTCTATATTCATTATAGCTCCTTTATATTTACTTTAGTCATGGTTTTTATAAAAATGGTACTTAATCATAGTTTACAAAAACAATCAATCTGCATTTGTTAATACTCAGGTAATACTTTCTATGTTACGCTTGTATTTAGCGATATAATTAAGAAGGTACTACCAGATGAAATACAAAAAAATAATCTTAGGGTTACTTACGATGTGTACTACAATCACATCATTAAATGCACTAGATTCATGGACAACAGGTGCATATACCAACAATGTAAACATAAGCCAAACACTTACCATTCCCGATGCCAAGGAACTCATAGTGAACATTTCTGGTGAAACAGAGAAGAATTATGATTTTATTGTTATCAAAGATAGTAATGGAAATGCTCTAAAAAGACTATCAGGTAAAATAAATGAGTCTTTTATGGTTTCTGGAAGTTTTATTACTGCAAATTTAAAAAGTGATTATAGTATTACCAAAAGCGGTGTGACTGTGTCTATAGAGACTAAAGAGGAAAATAAAAATGATAAGTTTATACCACTACCTAAAACTGGGCAAACAACAACGTATACTAACTATGATGATGGGGATTATCAAAAAGGAACAACAAGAAGCTATACGAGAGATGATATAAATGAGATAGTTACGGACAATGTGACTGGACTTATGTGGCAAGATACTAAAGAGGCACAAAGTACGAGTTGGCAAGATTCCATTGACCTTTGTGAAGCACTTGAGTTGGGAGCTTTTACAGACTGGAGACTTCCCACTATAGAAGAATTATTTTATCTCACTGATAAGGGACAGATAAATATAGCCGTAGATACAAAGTTTAAAAATATTAAACCTCATCAATACTGGTCATCTACTACCTATAGTTGGTGGTCTTCTAGTAAATGGTATATAAACTTCGGAAAAGGCGATATTCATGCAGGAAATAATGCTATGGAGAGACATGTTCGATGTGTTAGACTCCCTTCTGTAGCCTCTGATTTCACGAGAGATGATACCTTAGAGATTGTAAAAGACTTAACAACTGGACTAATCTGGCAGGACGACTATGCTCATACAAGTATTGAAGATACATGGCAAGAAGCAATAAATTACTGTGAGCATATGACTTTTGCAGGATATTCAAACTGGAGATTACCAAATATCAATGAACTTTATAGTATCGTTGATACTAGTAAAGACGAGCCTGCGATAAAAGATACTTTTATAAATGTGGATAATGGTAATCATTGGTCATCGACTACCTCTGTTAACAAGCACGATGCAGCATGGTCTGTTAACTTCTATTATGGTGGGACTAATGGAATCTATACTAAGGACAATGAGATGCATATTCGTTGTGTTAAAGATACACAGTAATTTTAACAATCATATATGAACATTAGGTGACAATTGTTATCTAATGTTTTAAGCATCTATTCTAACCGTATTTCTATACTTACTTCATAAAACTCTGTATCAGCCTTAAGCTCTTAAATCTTCAGACCAAAAAAACTCCATCCACCCTTTTGGTTCTTTCACATACCAAGTAGGTTTTATACACGCAGTAGGTTTGTAGAAAATAGATGCTGTAAGAAAAGTAACCTTTGGATATGTCACCTTTAACACTTTTAACACTTCTACTAAAGTATCCCCACTATCAACAATATCATCGACAATAAGTACTTGTTTGGCTGATTTTAAATCTGGGATATTGAACACTTCTACCATATCTTTTTTTTCTGTGTCATCATACCCTATAGTATTGATGGCATAAACTTCACGAAGGTCATAATACTCACCTAACATTTGAGCCATGCTTAGTCCACCTCTTGCTATGCCGAGTATGGCATCAAACGGTTTGTCTATTCTACTTATTAGGGTTTTTAAGTCTTGTTTGTATTCTTCGTAGGGGTAATATATTTTTTGCATAATTAAAATATCAAAAGGTGCGTTGGCAAACGCACCCTACGAATAAACCTTTAACTCATTATAAAGACTGTCTCTCTCAACAGGTGTAAACCCAGAGTTTTTGATAAGTGCTATAAAGTCATCTAACTCCATACCATTGGCACTTGCAGCACCTGCTGCTGATTGGATGGCTTCTTTTTCTATGGTACCATCTAGGTCGTTTGCTCCAAACTCTTGAGCGATGAGAGCTAAGTTTATAGTGCTGGTTGCCCAGTAAGCTTTAATGTTAGGAATGTTGTCTAACAAGATACGTGCGATAGCATACGTTTTAAGCACCTCTTGACCACTTGGGAAGTTACAGTTTTTAAGATAGTTATTTTCTTTTTGGTACACCAAAGGAATGAAAGCATTAAAGCCACCCGTTCTGTCTTGTAAGTCTCGCAGTCTTAACATATGGTCTATACGGTGTGCACGTGTCTCTACATGACCAAAAAGCATCGTGGCATTGGATTCTTTGCCTCGGTTGTGCCATTTTTCGTGTATCTCTAACCATTGGTCTGAGGTCACTTTACCTTTACAGAGGTACTCACGGACTTTTTCATCAAAGATTTCTGCTCCACCACCTGGCATGGAGTCTACACCGTTTTCTATCATCATATCTAGTACTTCATCATAAGAGTGTCCGTACTCACGTGTGATGAAGTCTATCTCTGCTGCGGTCATGGACTTAATGTGAACATCTGGGAACTTGGCACGTATTTTTCTAAAGGCTCCCATGTACCACTCTACCCCATCTTTAGGGTTGTGTGCAGAGACAATATGTAGTTCTTTTGCCCCGTTGGCTATGGAGTTTGTAGCAATATCCAAAATCTGCTCATGGGTTAAAGTGTATTGGTCTGGGTTTTTACGGGTCGCAGAGTAAGCACAGAACTTACAAACATCTGCACAGACATTGGTAGGGTTAATATGACGGTTGATGTTGAAGTAAGATTTTTTACCATGTTTCTCTTTTCGTATTTCATCGGCAAGTTCACCTAGAGTATAAAGGTCTAGTTCATACAGTGCTTCACCCTCTTTTTGGCTCAGTCTTACTCTGTTGCGTACTTTCTCTACTAAATCCATCTATTTTTGTCCATCATTAGTTATTTTCGCTATTATATCAATAATTGATTAGGAGTTACTAAGTGGAGAAAGTAAAAGCACAAATCGAAGAACTTTTGTATGAAAATGCAGCCGATTTTGAGATAGCAAAAGTACTAAAACAAGAGATAAAAACCTATTTTGATACCCTCGAGGACACCTTTGCTACTTCAGGAGGAAAAGACTTCCTTGTAAAGCATACTAAAAAAATAGACAGCATTTTAAAACTCATCTTCAAAGTTGCCCAGCGTGAGATGTTCGGTGACTATGCACCTATGAAAAACTCTATACCTCTTGCCCTTGTAGCACTAGGCTCTTACGGGCGTGAGCAGCTTTGTGTCTACTCCGACATTGACCTGATGATAGTTTACAAAGAGATACCAGGATATAACACCAAAGAGATGATAGAAAAAATGCTCTACATTCTCTGGGACACTGGGCTTAAGCTTGGGCATCGTGTCCATACTGTCGAAGAGCTTTTTGAAGTTTCCAAAACAGAAATAACTATTAAAACTGCTCTGATAGAGTCTCGTTTTATAGAGGGTTCCCATTTTATATGGACAGAGACGCAAAATGCCATTAACCAAATACGTCATGATGATGTAGAAGGTTTTATACGTTTAAAACTTGAGGAACAAGAGAAAAAACATCATAGATTTCCCATCACTATGGAACCGAACCTCAAAGATGGCGCAGGTGGCTTTAGAGATGCCAACCTTGTCTACTGGGTAGGAAAAGTACTCTATAACACAGACAATATCAAGTCTCTTCCTTCAACTATAATCAATGAAAAAGAGTATAAAAGTTTTCGTATCGCTTTAGAGTTTTTGTTTCGTGTACGTTCTGCTTTACATTTGGTAGCAAAGAGAAAAGAAGACAAGCTTCGCCTTGACCTCATACCAAGTATTGCTACACTACTTGGGTATGAGATGAGTAAAAAAGACCATATGCGTTTTGCTTCTAAAGTCATAGGTAGCTTAAAAACCATTAGGCTTTACAGTATGATATGGCTCGATACCCTCACATCAGAGTACAAAAAAACCGATGTCAGTAAAAACTATATGTTGCCCAAAAAAAGTACCCTTCATTTTAATGATGCCCTCACCCAATTAAGCAATAAAGCCTCCAAACCTTTTACTGCACACCCTACTCTTTTACAACAACTCATTAAAATAGAAAAACCTGAACGTCTAGATGATGCACTTTATAAAACTGTTGCTAAACTATTTTATCGGCCTCACTGTTATTCTGTTTTTACAGCACTTTCATATGCAAAATTACTTAGATATACCCTCCCTCCCATTAAAAAAGTAGTAGATCTTCCCCAGTTTGATGGCTACCATCAATATGCAGTAGACACCCACTCTTTACGATGTGTGTATCATTTAGAACATATAAGTGATGACTTTATAAAAAACCTTTGGCAAGCTCTCAATCCAGATGAACAAGCCATGTTAAAACTTGTTACTTTTTTACATGATGCAGGAAAAGGGCGAAAACGTGACCACCACTATGTAGGTGCTTCACTCTTTAAAATTTTTGCCTCTAAGCTACACGTAGATGAAACACTCATTAAAATGGGAGAAACACTCATTATGTACCATACTCTCATGTCTAAAGTAGCCCAAAGAGAAGACCTCTACAATGAAACTGTCATACTCTCTTTTGCTTCTCACTTTAAAACACAAAAACTTTTGGACATGATTTATATTTTAACGTATGCCGATATGTCTGGTGTAGGGCATGATGTCTACAACTCATTCTCTGCTAAACTCATACGCACGCTTTATAAACAATCTACCCAAGTACTAGGGCAAACCAAAATGCTTGACGAGGCAGCAAAACGTGCAAAAAAAATAGCCTCTATCAAGCGCAGTGTTGCTTTTAAAGCATTAAGCAGAACAAAACAAAATAAGCTTATATCTATCCCCTCAAATCTACTTTTTTTACGCTATTCGCCTAAACGTATACTTGCCATTACCGACAAAGCATTTGAAACTACAACGTATGAGTACTCCATCTCTAATGAGACACACCTCGTGATAGAAATCATAAGAAGAGACTCTTTTAATCTCTCATATTTACTAGCAAAACTTTCTAACCTTGATGTAGTAAATATGGACATTTGTAAACTATTTAATGGTTTAAAATACTTCAAGATAGACTTTTCTGAAACGATAAGTGAAGAAGAAGTAGGCTTTTTAGAAGAGACTATAGATAATGCTTTTATTGATAAAGAACAGCAAACTTCTTTTAATGCAAGCATCCAAAAGGAAGAGATAGACATAGACTGCGAACACTCTAAAACCTATGCCATCATGCACATCAACGCAAAAAACCAAAAAGGATTACTCTCCTATATTATTGATTTATTTGACCAAATGGGCATCGACATTGTCACAGCAAAAGTACATACGTTAAAAAATAGAGCCAGAGATATGTTCCTCATCGAAAAGAATGGAAACTTTTGTCATAATGTTGATACTATTATAAAAAAATTAACTGGGGAAAAATAATTATGTGTGGAATTGTAGGTTATTTAGGAAACGAAGAGAAAAAAGAGATTTTACTTGATGGACTTCAAGAATTAGAGTACCGTGGGTATGACTCAGCAGGTATAGCTGTCATTGAGGGTGAAAAACTTAACCAGTTTAAAGCCATAGGTAAATTAGAAAACCTCAGAGAAAAAACCAAAGCCTACCATACAGAAGGTTTTGGTATCAGTATCGGGCATACACGCTGGGCAACTCATGGTAAACCCACAGAGCTCAATGCACATCCACACTTAGGTGATTATTCGTATGTGGTACACAACGGTATCATAGAAAATTATCAAGATCTAAAAGAAGAACTACAAAATGATGGCGTAACATTTTTAAGTCAAACAGACACAGAGACCATCGTCCACCTCTTTGAAAAAAATCATAAAACCAATACAAATGTTTTCTCTGCCTTTGAAGAGACTATCAACAGACTTGATGGTGCTTACGCAACTCTACTCATCACCGAAGCAGATCCTGATACTATTTACTTTGCTAAAAATGGTTCTCCTATGCTTATAGGGTTCAATGGAGATGATGTTTATTTTGCTTCTTCTGATACACCTATCATTGGTAAAGCTACGGAAGTTTACTACTTAGAAGATGGTGAGTATGGTTATGCACGACAGGGTGTAGTCAAACTCTTTAACGATGAAGGTGAAAAAAGTTTTTCTAAGCAAGCCCTCACAGCAGACAAAGTCTCTGCACAAAAAGATGGCTACAGATTCTTTATGGAAAAAGAGATCTACGAACAAAGTAATGTCATGACCGATACCATGATAGGACGTGTACTTGATGACTCTATTAACTTTGAAGAATTAGATGCAAACTTTTTTGATGGGATTTATGCTATTAAAATCTGTGCCTGTGGTACCTCTTATCACTCTGCACTTGCTAGTTCTTACCTTTTTGAGCGTATTGGTAAAATGCGTTGTGACATTGAGATAGCTTCAGAATTCCGTTATAAAGAACCATTTTTAACAGAAAAAACACTGTTTATTACTATTTCACAAAGTGGTGAAACTGCAGACACGTTAGAAGCACTTAAAATGGCTAAAGCCGCTGGTATGAAAACCCTTAGTATTTGTAATGTAGACAATTCTTCCATCGTTAGAGAAAGTGATGCAGCCATCCTTACACGTGCAGGTATAGAAAAAGGGGTAGCAAGTACCAAAGCATTTGCTACACAGAGTATGGTACTTTGGATGTTAGCCTTGTATGTAGGACAAACAAAAAATACCATTTCAAAAGAAGCCTTAAAAACAGAAATAGATGCTATGTTGCATACACCTAAAGCACTTGTCGTTACAGACAAGTTGCATGAGCGTATCCATAGACTAAGTAAGCGTTACTTACATGGGCATGGTTTCTTCTTCATCGGTCGTGACATTTTCTTCCCACTAGCCCTTGAAGGCGCGCTCAAACTTAAAGAGATTAGCTACCTCCATGCAGAAGGGTATCCGGCAGGAGAGATGAAACATGGACCTATCGCCCTTGCAGACTCTGAACTCTTTACCATCGCACTTATGCCAAAGTCTATGCACTACGACAAAATAAAGTCAAACGTAGAAGAGCTCTCAGCTAGAGATGCCACCATCTTAGCCATCTCTCCAGAGCCATTTGAACTTGCCGATGACTTTATACAGACTAAATATGACTCCCACCCTATGTTAGAGTATTTTGAAATGATGGTGGTAACCCAGTTACTTGCACTTGAGATTTCTGTAAGACTTGGGAATGATGTGGATATGCCTAGGAATTTGGCTAAGTCTGTGACTGTTGAGTAAAATGAGAGAATCTTTTAAAAAAAAATTATTGAAGTATGCAATAAAAAAATTGAAACAAAAGGCCCAAATGTAGGATTATCATTTTATGCATTTTTTGCAAATAAAAATGATAACCCTGAATTATTGATGGAAGTTGCACAATGGTGGATTTTAGAAAATAAATTAGACCATTTTGAAAAAGCTGTTAAAATTAAAAAGATGGTGGAATAAGATATTTCTTGTAGGTCGGGGTGTCCTCTCCCCGACAATAACTTGCATAAAATAAAAACACAAACCCATAAAATTAAAATCGTATAATGAAACCTAAATATATCTATCGTTTGTATTGATGTCGGGGAGAGGACACCCCGACCTACGTATTATTTTGAAACCACTCTTCACATAATCTTTTATATATTATTATATAGGCTTCTAATTTTTCTAAATTGTATTCACCCTCAAAATAAGCCCCTAAAAACACCTCTCCCATCTCACTCTCCAACCCAAACTCCACACAAACACAAGCCAAATCAAAATACCTATCATTCACTCCTGCATATTCCCAGTCTATAAACTTTAACTCATCGGAGAAAAAGATATTTTGTGGGTTTAGGTCATTATGACAGAGAACATACTCTTTTGGATATTTCTCGACTAGACTAATATCTATTTCTAATGCTATAGGCTTTGCATCTATGCTTATGCTATGTAGTTTTCGTAAGGTTTGTGCTAAGAGTTTTAACTCATTTTCATCTAGCATACTCTTATGCTCACCCTCTAAAAATGCAAAGACCATAAAGCTATTTTCTCTATCAAAAACCAATGGCTCGGCAGTGATGCCTTGTGTATAGGCTAAGTTTTGTACTTTCCACTCAAACTCTCTATCTATATCGTCTCGTAAAAGCTTACGGACAATATATTTCAACCCATCAGCCACTACAAAATAGTTCTCATTACAATACCCTTGATTTTCTAAGAGTGTACATGAATCTATCTGCTTATCGGCAAAAAAAGGATGGGTTTTGAGTAGGTTTATCATTGCTTTACGAGGGTATGGTTTTGCATCTTGTAAACATGGTTGGCTATGCGTTCGCAGTCTTCTACTTCGTGGGTCACCATGATAGTGTGTAACTTGTGTTCTACAGTTATCTTTTTGACTAAGTCAAGCATCTCTAAACGTGTTGCTTCGTCTAAGCCAGTAAAGGGTTCATCTAGTAGTAAAATAGGCTCTCTTCGTATGAGTACACGAGCCAGAGCCACTCGCTGTTGTTGCCCACCTGAGAGCTCGGAGGCTAGTTTATGTTCATGGGCTTCCAAGCCTACCTCTTTGAGTATGGCTTGGACTTTTTCTACCTCTTCTATGCTGTCTTTGAGGGCTTTATTTACCCCTAGTAAGATGTTCTTTTGTACGGTGAGGTGTTCAAAGAGGTTATGGCTTTGAAAGAGTATGGTGATGGGACGTTTTTCTACGCTTAGTCCTAAAAGTTCTTTCTCATCTAACTTCACTGAACCAGAGCTAGGTTCTATGAACCCTGCTACGATATCTAACAAAGTAGACTTACCTGACCCACTCTGCCCTAGTATAGCTACAATTTCAGAGGGTTGCACTTCTAGGTCATAAGTGTAGGTATCGTTGGCATTTTTGTATTGGTATTGTAAATTTTTTATATTAAGCAATTTTCTCTCCGTAGGGTGTTGTCCCCTGACAACACCTTTTTAGTTTTTATCTCATTCGCATTCATGGTGTTGTGAGGGCACAACACCCTACAATTTTCCTTTAAATAATTTCGGTATAACAATAAACACTGACAACACAAGTACCAAAAGAACAAGTGCTATCCCTGCTGCATCCGTAGTACGATAAGAACCCATCAACTGATACAAATACCAAGGCAATGTCGTAAATTCATCAGATCCAAAGAGTGCTATGATACCTAAATCTCCTAGAGAAAAACAAAATGCTAAGGCAAAGACGTAGCCTAGTGAACTTTTAAGATACGGGTACTCCACATAAAACCATCTCTGCACTTTACTTAGCCCTAAAGAAAAAGCCAACTTATCA
>Ga0256824_10000970_pt1 | contig 11098 bp, 13 predicted proteins | sample CV67metaG_FD_191570 | JGI IMG/M metagenome (GOLD analysis project Ga0256824, IMG submission 191570) | Hydrothermal vent microbial communities from East Pacific Rise, Pacific Ocean - CV67 | ecosystem: Environmental > Aquatic > Marine > Hydrothermal vents | place: Pacific Ocean: East Pacific Rise...
ATAATTTGAAGTTCTAAGGTAGATTTAATAACTTTATCTTTTTTTAAAGAATCAACAACTTCAGAAAACTTTTCCCTAGCCTCAATTAGATTAGAATCATTAAATGAATCATTTTCAAAGACAGGAACTGGTTCATAAACTAAATCAAAAATGTTCTTCATATCACCTTTAAATAAAGGAGAAGAATAATCAAGAACTTCATCAGCTGTATATGTTAATACAGGAGCTAAAAGTCCCAACATAGCCTTTGCAATATGAAACATTGCTGATTGAGTAGAGCGTCTTGATGATTCATTTTTATCTTCACAATATAGTCTATCTTTAGTAATATCCATAAAGATACCAGAAAGCTCATTTGTAATAAAATTATTTAAGATACTTAAACCTTTAATAAAATCATAATTATCAAAAGACTCTTTTACATCAGAGAAGACATCATTAGCTTTTACAAGAATCCATTTATCAAGTTCGTTATACTCAGATAATTGAATAACTTCTGTTAAGTCTGAAGTATTAGCTAAAAGAAATCTAAATGTATTTCTAATTTTTCTATATTGTTCAGCAGTTTGTTTTAAGATTTCATCAGAGATTTTTTGATCACTTTGATAATCAGAAAGAGCAACCCATAATCTAAGAATTTCTGAACCATATTGTTTAACAATAGTATTTGGAGAAGTTACATTTCCTTTAGATTTAGATTGTTTTTCACCTTTTGCATCCATAGTAAAACCATGTGTGATTAAGTTCTTATAAGGAGCTTTACCATTAATAGCTGTAGATAACAAAAGTGATGATTGAAACCATCCTCTATGTTGGTCAGAACCTTCTACATATAAATCAGCAGGATATTCACCAGCATCATAATTACCAGAAGCTAAAACAGAATTCCATGTAGAGCCAGAATCAAACCAAACATCTAAAATATCATTTACCTTTTCTAAATCATTATAATTATATTTACTATTTTCAGGAAGAAGTTCTTCAATTGACATTGAATACCAAGCATCAGCACCATATACATCAAAAATAGAAGCAATATTTTCTAATACATCAAGGTCAAAAATAACTTCTTTAGTTTTTTTAGATCTAAAGAAAGCGATAGGAACTCCCCAGCTTCTTTGACGTGAGATACACCAATCAGGTCTTCCTTCTAACATAGGTTTTAATCTATTTTTAGATGATTCAGGATAAAAATTAATAGCATCAATTTCGGTAATTGCTCTATCTCTTAATGATTTTTCAGAAGGATTACTTTCATCAATAGAAATAAACCATTGATTTGTAGCTCTATAAATTAAAGGTGTCTTCGTTCTCCAACAATGAGGATAAGAGTGAACAAATTTACTTTGCTTTAATAGTGATTTACCCAATAATTCTAAAATAGGTTCATTAGCTTTTAAAATATGCATATTTACAAATTCTTCAGGAAGTAAGTTTTTACCAAGAATAGATTCATCATAACAACCTCTTTCATCAACAGGCATAACAACATCTAAATCATATTTCAAACCAACTTTATAATCTTCTTCACCATGACCTGGAGCAGTATGAACACAACCTGACCCACCCGTCATAAGAACATGTTCTCCAAGGATAATTTTTGAAGGTCGGTTATTTAATGGATTAACAGTAAATAAGTTTTCAAGTTCAGTTGATGAGAAGACACGAGTAATATTTCCAGAAATTACTTTTTCATCAATCATATTTTGATATCTTTCTTTAGCGACGATAAATCCATCAGAACTTAGAACATATTCTTCATCAGGATTTAGTGCGATTCCTGTATTTGAAGGGATTGTCCAAGGAGTAGTAGTCCAAATTACAAGACCAGCATTAGAATCAATTGATAGTGTTTTTTTAGATTCATCAGATAGTTCAAAATTAACATAGATAGAGTAGTCTTCTTTATCTTTATATTCAACTTCAGCATCGGCTAATGCAGTTTGAGCACCCCAAGACCAAAAGATAGGTTTATGTCGTTCAACAAGTAATCCTTTTTTAGCTACTTCACATAAAGTTCTATAGATATTAGCTTCAAATTTAAAGTCCATAGTGACATAAGGATTATCCCAATCAGCAGTGATTCCTAATTCTTTAAAACTATCTCTTTGAAGGTCAACAAATTTAGAAGCATGATTTCTACAAAGTTCTCTAAATTTATCTGTAGATAAAAGTTTCTTTTTTTCTTTACCAATTTTCTTTTCAACTTCTTGTTCAATAGGTAGACCATGACAATCCCAACCTGGAGTCATACGGACAGCTTTACCTTGAAAATATTTATGTTTAAGAATAATGTCTTTCAATACTTTATTTAAGGCATGACCGATATGAATATTACCATTAGCATAAGGTGGTCCATCATGAAGAGTGAACATTTCAGAATCTTTACGATTATCTTTCATTTGTTCATATACATTTGAGTCATACCAAGACTTATATTTTTTTTGTTCATTAGTTGGAAGATTTCCTCGCATAGGGAAGTCAGTCTTTGGAAGAAGTAAAGAATCTTTGCTCATTATGTATAACCTTTTTATATTTTCTATATTATATAGAAGTAAAGCTTTAAATTAACTTAAAACAGATAAAACAGATAATAAAATATAAAAATATAAATTTGATATAATCATAAATAAATAAATAGGATTCTCAAAGAGAGGACATTTCTAAAAGAAATGAGGTTATAAAAATGGATTATAAAGAATTAGATGATAGTCGTAAAGTTTGCTTATGTTTAGGTATTTCATTAGGCGATATAAGAGATGAGATTAAAGAAGGGTCAACAACATTAGAGGAAATAATTGTAGAGACTCAAGCAGGAACTAAATGTACTTTATGTAAAATAGATGATTTAGATTTGGAAAATAAAAGAGAATTATATTTAGATAAGATTTTAGAATCAGAGAAGGAAGTCTAAGAATAGACTTTCTTAATATTAGATATTTTAGAAGTCATATTTAAAAGAACCATATCTGCTAAAACTAAAGCTAACATGGCTTCTGTTACAACAGAACCTCTTATAGCAACACAAGGGTCATGACGACCTTTTAATTTACAAACATCTTCTTCATAATTAGTATTTAATGTTTCTTGTTCTATGAAGATGGATGGAGTAGGTTTAAAATGAGATTTAACAATAATGGTATCTCCATTACTAATTCCACCTAATATCCCTCCTGAATTATTTGAATTAAATCCATTTATGCTTATTTTATCATTATTTTCAGAACCTTTTATTGAAGTAGATTCAATACCTAATCCAATTTCAACAGCTTTAACAGCATTGATTCCCATCATTCCTGCAGCAATAATAGCATCTAATTTATAATACATAGGTTCACCTAATCCAGAAGGAACATTCGTTGCTGTTGTGATTACTACACCACCAACGGAATCATGATTATTTTTAGCTTTTAAAATGGCTTCTTTTTGAGATTCATCTTTATTTTTATCTAAAGAATAAATTAGTGATTTTTTAGAAAAGTCAAAATCAATTTCTTCAGACTTGATTCCATCAACTTCAAGTAAACCACTTTGAATTGAGATATTTAATTCTTTTAAAATCAATTTCGCAATTGCCCCAGCAGCAACTCGTGAAGCAGTTTCTCTTGCAGAGCTACGACCACCACCTCTATAATCTCTGATTCCATATTTTTCAAAATAAGTTATATCAGCATGCCCAGGTCTAAACAAGTCTTTTGTAGAGTCATAATCTTTAGATTTAGTATTTGTATTTTTTATAATTATTGTAATTGGTGTTCCTGTAGATAGACCTTCAAAAACACCAGAGATTATCTCAATTAAGTCATCTTCTTTTCTTGAAGTCTCAAGTTCTGTTTTCCCTGGTTTTCTTCTATTCATTTCATCTTGAATAAAATTCATATCAATTTTTAGACCAGCAGGAACACCATCTAAAGTACATCCAATAGCTGTGCCATGTGATTCACCGAATGTTGTCATAATAAGTTTTCTACCAAATGAATTCATAATTTACCTTTTTTTTTATTAAATATATTATAGCTATTCTAAACTTATAACTTGCTGAATGAAACTTATGTTAATATATATTTATGAAAACAATAATATTAGATAAACCAATGTGGATTATAGGTGATGTTCATGGAGAATATGATTTATTAGTAGATTTATTAAATCAAATACCTGAGGGTGCTCCAATTTGTTTTGTTGGAGATTTAATTGATAGAGGCTCAAATTCCAAAGAAGTAATTCAATTGATAAGAGAGAAAGGGTATTATTGTGTAAAAGGTAATCATGAAGATATGGCAGTAAATCATTTATATACATTGTTAGATAAAGAGCCTCAAAGATACAATTTAGCTGATTGGATTAAATATGGTGGAGATGCAACAATATATTCATATATAAAAGAGAAAGATTTTGAAACATATTATAAAAAAACAGATGAAATAGAAAATGATTTCAATTGGTTAAAGAATTTGCCAACAATAATAAAATTTAAGATTAAGACAGGGTCTTTTTTTCCAAGATATTTAAAACCAGTATATGCGAGTCATTCATCCATACAATTATTCCGTTCTGATGAAAAAATAGATAAAGAGAATGAAGATAGTTATGTTATGTGGAATAGAGTTAGACAAAAAGAGGTTGGATTTGCTGTGAATATTCATGGACATTCTCCAATTATGACAGAATTAAGTAATATAAGTAAATCTCAAATAAATGTAGATAGTGGTGTTGTATATAGTGGTAATCCAATGTTTGGATATCTTACAGCGATTGAATATCCAACAAAAAGAAGATTATATTCAAAAATAAAAAAATAGATGTTTTCTTAAAAAGAAGAGATATGGAGGTTAATCCATATCTTCTATAATTGATTTTTCAAATGTAGCGACTTGTCTTTCATAGTAGAATTTTCTATCTTCTTCTAAAATTGGTTCACCTCTATAATATTTTAAAATTTGAAGGAATACAATAGATGGACATTGTTTAAACTCAACTTTGTCTTCATATTCTCTTACATAGTAATCATTTAAGATATTTTTTAAAGTAAAGCTTTCAATTCTTAAGAAATCATAAGTTCCTGCTAATCTTATAAGAACTTCATCTAAATCAGATTTTCTAACAACAAGTTCTTCTGAATTTTTAACAACTAATTCATCAGTAGATGAAGTAAATATATTCATACCACTTAATTTATCAGCAATATCAGAAATAATAAAACGTTGTATTTTCTGTTGTTTCTTAGGTTCTAAATTACCAAAAATCATTTGTCTTAAATATTTAGATTGCTTAAAATATTCTAAGTCTGTATATTTAGAAATGAATTCTTGATAATCTTTAGGAAGAATATTTTCATCATATTCTCGTAAAGCATTAAAATTAGCTTTTACTAAATCAATAGAAACAAAATCTATATCAATATTATCTTCAATATATAAATTGCCTTTTTTGTTTTTAGAATTGGCTAAATTATATTTTTCAAGACTATCTGATTTAAATTTTTGAAATTCATCTTTCTCTTTAACATCAGAGATAATTTTTTTAATTAATTCAGCAACATAGTCTAATATGTTCTGGTCACCTAATGTTTCTACAGTTTTAAGAAATAAGTCATATTTTGCTAATGAATTATATTCTTTATCAATTGTCTTAAGTCCATATGAAAAATGAGGCTCTTGAACAATTTGTAATGGTAAGCCAAAATCTTTTAAGAATCTTCGCTTCATTGAGTTCGTGATTTCTTGCATGTTTTTCCTTAATTGTATTTTTGTTTAAACTCAATTGAGTTTTCATAAACAAATTTATCTTCAATATGATAAATATCTCTATCTATTTCTATTTTACCTGATTTTAAAAATGAAAGATGATCATCAATAGAAAGCTCAAATAAAAGATTACTAACATTATTTTGAGAAATACTATGTTCTTCTTTATTTAATATAATAGTATATATTCCTTTATTATTATTTAAGACTGTTTTCATATTATTTCTTTCTCAAGAAAGACAGTCTAACTTTTTTAGTAATTTTTAATTCATCACTAATACCGAATGTTTCTTGAACTAACTGCCACTTATTTTTAATTTGATCATCAATAAGTGCTCTCTCTTTAGCAATAAATTCTATTTTTAATTCATCAGTATATTCTGAACCTAAAGAGAAGAATTGTTTATTTCCGCATCTATTTTTAAAATCATTACGAATAGCTACAATAGAGACACCTGCTCTCAGTTTAGTAAGTTCTTTCTCAATTTTAGCTAATTTTTCTTTTTTATCAGAAATGATTTCATCACTAATATTATTCATTAATATTAATTGTTCCTTTAAGAATTTAATTCTTTCATTTTTCTCATGTATTGTCATTGTCGTTCCTTTTTAGTTTAATTTGTTATATATTAGTAAATAATACATCTACTGTTATAGAGATGTCTTTTGAAAAAAATTAAGTCTAATTAAAGGATAATAAAGATATAATAAAATAATTAAGTAAGGAAGAAAAAATGGCAAAACAAAAATTTTATGTAGTTTGGCAAGGACATAAGCCAGGTGTTTATGATACATGGGCAGAATGCCAAACAATGACACGAGGATTCCCCTCAGCAGAGTTTAAATCATTTAGCAATAAAGATATAGCAGAACAAGAATTTAAGCTTAGAGGTTCATCTACAAGTATTTCAAAAGAAGTCAATAAGAAAAAAGACGATATATTTGAAAAAGGAGAAAATCCAAATATTAATTATAATACAATTTGTGTAGATGGTGCTTGTGCTGGAAACCCAGGTTATGGTGAATATCAATGTGTAGATGTTAAGACAAATGAGAATATCTTTGTAGAAACAGGATTTGAACATACAACCAACAATATTATGGAGTTTTTAGCATTAGTTGATGGTTTAAAATGGCTTAAAGAAAAAAATGATGATAGAGCAATTTATAGTGATTCAATTACTGCTATTGCTTGGGTAAGAAATAAAAAATGTAAATCAACACTCAAAGAGAATAATAAAAATTTTGATTCTATTAAGAAAATAGCTTTAGCTGAAAGATGGTTGTTAGAAAATGAATATGAAACTAATATTTTAAAATGGGACACAAGAGGGTGGGGAGAAATACCAGCTGATTTTGGAAGAAAATAAAACTTTCCCAAAAGAGGGAAAGAAAACAAACCTTAGTCTGTTTTTTTATTAATGTCGTAAATGAACTGAGATCCAGCACCTACAAATTGTGGCACTTTCGAACCACCTGACTTCCAAGCATCAATACTATTGTTGCGGATTAAGTCACTTGTAAGTGATTTAGCAATTTTATCGTTTGCGATTGCCTGAGCATCCGCATTTAATTTAATTACTTGAGCATTAGCTTTTGCAGCAAGAACTTTAGCTTCAGCATTAGCTGTTGCTTCTAGAACTGTTGCTTTAGCAATACCTTTAGCTGTAGCTTCTCTTGCTAATGCTTCACCAGTAGCAATCTCAATTTTACTTTGAGCAAGGTTTTTATTTTTAATAATCTCCTCATGAGCTTGTTTAGCTTGTTGCTTAGCAAGTTGAACTTTCTCAATTGCTTCCTTAACTTTAGTAGGTAAATAAATCTTTTTTAATTGAATATTTACCACTTTATAGTATGGGTTTTTAGCAAATTGAGCATCCATTTCTGCTCTTAAAGACATTTCAACTTCTTTACGAAGCTTCATGATATTCTCAGCCTTAAATTGACCTAAAACCTTACGAGAGACACCTCTAATTGGTTGAAGAACTTTTTTATCAAAGCCTTGACGTCCAACAGAAATAAACATATCTGCCATTTGATTAGAGACAGGTTCAACTTCAACTAATAAGTCAATACCTAATGGAAGACCAGAAGAATCTTCTCCCTGAAGAGTTGTTTCCGTATAGAATTCTTCTGTATCGGCCTTTTTATCCGTCCCTGTATAATTTACCATAATAGTTTTGGTAAATACAGGTTCAATCTTCTCAATGAAGGGAATAGCGAAATTCACTCCAGGGTTTAACTCATCAGGGTTAATTGTCCCTAAGTTACTTTTAACTCCTACATTACCAGTTTCGATAATATGAAGTGAGTTAATTCCTGTTATTAACAAGAATAATCCTAGAATACCAATGGCACTCCATTTAGCTATCTTCTTACCGTGTTTCTCTATTGTGTTTTCCATTTTATCCCCTTTCATATATTAATTCTATAAAGTCTTGGATGACTTTTGTAGAGGGATGAGATTTCTCTCTGGACTATATAAATAGTCATAGCATGTTTATTACTCCTTTTAATAAAGTTGAACTATGTTATAAGAAGATAAAAGATAAAAAGTATAATAAAACAAAATTTGTTAAGAAAGACCCTCATCTGAGAGTCTAAAAGCTATATTTTAAAGAATATATCATCGCATCAATATATCCTTTCTCACCTAACTTGTTATTAGCATATCGATAACTAACCATACCAGTAATTTTATTAGAAAACTGATATGTTAAAGATAATGCTCCATTAATACCATTTTCAGCACCATCACCAACTAAAGTTCCATTATCCAATTGATAATGTTCTTTATCTCTAAATAGTTCAAATTCAGTCCAATTAAATAATTTAATCTTATCTGTAAATGAATATTGAGCTGTCCAACCAGTCATCACACCATTGAATCCAGAATAATAGGTTGAGTTTTGATAATGAGAACCAAAGAAAGGAGTAATCCAAAAGTTATTTTGAGCATATTGATAGCTTAATCCAATTACTCTATTATTATTATAAAAATCCTTAGAATATATAAGATAATCTTGAACTCTAATATTCCAATTAGTTCCAATATCAATATCAAGTTGAAATTTTGAAGCAACTCTTAATTCATTAGAATCTTTTTCTAAATCAATAAAGAAATAACTCTCTCCATATTCAAATGAAGAACATGTCTCATATTCAAGATATGAGAAGTTAATCTTATTCTCGGTTTTAATCCAAGATGCTACATTAATACTAACATTTTGGATTTCATATAGAGGTTTTCCCTCAGCATAAATACTTATTGTAATAAGTATAATTAAAAATATTTTTTTCATATTTTTCCCTTTTAATAAATTATTGTAATAGACTGTTGTCTAATCCTTTGTTATAAGAAGTTTTTCTTAAAAAATAAGCAAAACATAAGGAACTTTTTGCTATAATATAAATTAAGAAAGGATTTAAATGAAACCATTTTACTCAAACAAAAAGAAGATTATTCCTCAACTAACTGATGATTGGGAAATTAATTTTGAAAACACAACAGCAATAACATTGTTCTCACCATCTTTAAATCAAGAAATAATTAGTGTTCCTGCTGTAACTGTATTAAAATTTATCAATGATAATAATTTAGAAATTAGAAAAAATAAAATTATTGGTATATTTTCTGTAAATACAGGTAAACTACTTGTAAATCAAGAGAATTTTGGTAAAAATGAACCAAAAGTGGTTGAATATATTGAACATGACGATTTAGAAATTGGAGAAACATATATTGATGAGAAAGGGAGTAATTTTATATATCTTGGATATAGATATGTCTCAAATATTAAAAAGAATAGTAAAAATATTGAATTTACAAAAGTTAATAAAAAACATTTTATGAAAAAGACTATAAAAACAAGATTTAGAGAATTATACCATACTGCTTTCATTAGAACTGATATTTTAACAAAAAAAGTAATTAAAAAAAGTGATGAATATGAATCTAAACCTCTTGAATATTGTGAAAAAGAATTAGAAGATTATTATAATAGAGAAATTAAATATGCAATTTTTGAGAAGGATAAACCTATATCTACAAAAATTGGATTAGTTGAAACAGATTCTCGCTATTTTTCTTTTGTAAGGACTAATGTTGGAATTGTTGGAAACAAACCGAATACCCTCAATGGTAAATTTGGACTTCGTATAAATCTAGATAGAGAAGATAGAAAAGAACATTCAATAACAATAAATAAAAGATATAAAATATATGACCTCAATATTGAATCGAATGCAATAGATGAAGCTGATTATGGAAATATAGCTTTTTATGAGACATATAGGTTTGGGTTAGTTTCTTAATTTACAATTATTAACCTTAGAAATCAAAATAGGAAGACTCTTTTCTCCTTTTTGGTTTTCTTTATGATTACACCTAACACCAAAGCCTAATGCTATAAGATTTATTTTATATTGGCATCCATTACATTCTTTCATTAACATTATAACCCTCTCTTTTTATATTTATTATATCATAACTTGTTTTTTTAAGAAAAACTTCTTATAACTAAATACTAGACTTATGTCTTTTCAACGATTATTATAAAGGAATTAAAATGAAGAATATTACAAAAGCTACATTAGTAGCGATGACAATGGCAACAGGTGTATCGGCAGCAGGAGGATTCTCAGAAGAGGTTCATATTGGATATGAATTAAGTCCATCAGCGATTGCTGAAAGACAATTAACTAAAGATTTAAAATTTGCTTTAGATCTTGAAAAAGAAGGTGATGGGTCATCAATAGATTTCCCAGATATCTTATGTTTTAGAGATAGTTACTCTATGGCAGGAGTCCCTGCTGGTGGGGAAGAGGTTTCTCCACTCTATTAAGCTTAAAAGCTTTCACACCCTTTTTGGGTTTGGAATTAAATATTATAAAATATAAACTTAGCACTATTTTTTATTTATCACAAATAGGAAGTAATCCTTCTAAAAATAAAACCATTTCTTCTTTAGATTTAATTGATTCTAATTTCAAAGAAGAATACATTTCAAAACAATCTGTATTTTTACCATCTCTTTGGTCATTTTCGATATTCTTAAATTCATTTTGATCATTCATAATTTCATGATTCAATAGGTTTATTTTCTCTATAATTTTTTTCATTTAAATTCCTTTTTTAAAGAAAGCTTTATTTTTACTTTCTATATATATTATATCTTATAATCTCTTATATTTAGCTTAATTATAGTTCTAATTTAGAAAAAGGAGAGGTCTTAAAGACCTCCTATACTATTTGTTTTCATTAATAAAACTTCTTGCTCCTTGAACACGTTTGGTTTTTTTCAATAAAGACTTTTTAACACCTTCTAACAAATCATCTTCAGAAAATTCTT
>Ga0256824_10000971_pt1 | contig 11092 bp, 14 predicted proteins | sample CV67metaG_FD_191570 | JGI IMG/M metagenome (GOLD analysis project Ga0256824, IMG submission 191570) | Hydrothermal vent microbial communities from East Pacific Rise, Pacific Ocean - CV67 | ecosystem: Environmental > Aquatic > Marine > Hydrothermal vents | place: Pacific Ocean: East Pacific Rise...
GAAGGGAATAATTTAGGAGAGAACATGTTAAAAGACAAAGTTTTTTTGACACAAACCGATACAACTATCGGTTTTGTCTCTCAAAATGCAGAGAAACTTACAGCTATCAAACAACGTCCTCCTCATAAACACTATATTAAAGCAGTCAATAGTCTACAGACACTCAAACACTTTACTCGTGTACCCACTGTACATAAAAATACTGTAAGACGTACTAAAAAAATAACTTTTATTATGCCAAATGGACTTTCTTACCGTGTGGTAAGAGATACACATCATTTACTCTTACTAAACCGTCTCACTTGGGCATATACAACCTCTGCCAATCTTAGTAACGAAGACTATGATGAAGATTTTGCAAGAAAGACTGCTGATATTGTAGTCGAACCACTTACACAGACCCAACAAGCCTCATACATATTTAAACTTGGAAGAACTACTATAAAAAGGATACGTTAATGTCGCTCATATATGAAAATGAAACCATTAAAATAGAAATAGAGTCATCCGAAATACCTTGGTTAAAAATATTTACACAAGATGCCTATAAAGAGATGAGTGACGTACCTAAAAAAATAAAAAGTGAGATTTATGACTTACTTGACATCATTGAAAAAGAGATGTTAACCTACTACAAGCCTAAAAAAATAAATATCGCTTCATTTGGAAACTATATGCCTCATGTACATTGGCATATTATGGCACGTTTTGAAGAAGACAGTTACTATCCTGAACCTATGTGGGGGACAAAGCAAAGAGAAGCTTCTCTTCACTTACCTTCTTTTGAGACTTTTTATTCACAACTTGTAAAAAAACTTCCATAACTAATTATCTCAATAACATATATACTAGTAGACTTATCTTGCTCGTCTACTTCTTGATCTGACGGTACGTTGCACTGTTCTTTTTGAACTTGTATGGCTTCTTCTTGGGGTATAGGTATCACGTGATCGTGCTGTATGTTTTCTTACCCCTACATGATTTGTTCTGTGACGAACATCTTCTCGTGTTCTGTCATAGACTCTACCTCTGTCTGTGCTCCTGCGTTTTGCTCTATAAGCATGAGAACGTTCATAATATCCTCTACTTGTATAGTACCCGTGCACACCATTACGTGCTCTATAGCGTCTACCATTATAGTAACGATTGCCATGTGCATAATAGTGACCATGCCTAAAATGTCTATGTCCATAATGGTAAAAACCATTCCTATAATGACCACCATAATAATAAAGCCCATCTAAAAAGTAATACGGTCTATCATAATAGTATGGATAAGCATAAGAAACCAAAGAGACATTGACGCTTGGTGCATTGTTATAATATCCGTTGTGGTTTGAAAATGTATCTGGTTGTTGTACACATCCTGAGAAAAGAAAGCTTGTCGAGGCAATGACAATAATGCCTAAATGTTTTGTTTTAATCATAAAATATCCTTCTACACATATAGTAGGATGAAAAAGTGTAACGATTGTGAAGACTAAAAAAGTAAAAGTTCTTCTTTAAATTCTAAAGGTATCAGCCCTTTACTTTTACGTGCAACAGTATCACGGTATACCCATACTTTTTTTATCTCTTCTGCTTTTTCTAGACTTAGTTGAGGGGTATAATACATTCCAGCATTTTCACGCTGTCTTTCTGCCTCATAGAGGATGAGTGCAGTTGCCACAGAGACATTAAGACTTTGTACCATCCCTTGCATAGGAATGACTATAACATCAGTAGCTTCGGCAATGAGTTCTGGACTTACACCCTCTTTTTCATTACCCATAACAATGAGTGTGGGTTTGCTGTAGTCTACTTCTCTAAAAGAGACTGCTCGCTCTTCTAGATGGGTCACAATTACCTGAAACCCCTTTGCTTTTTTCTGCTGTAAAAACTTTACTTTATCTACTTCATCTATACGATAACGATGTGTCCAACGATGTGCACCTTGAGTGATGGTTTTATGTATGCGCAAAGTTTCATTGGCAGGTGTAGAGTAAAAGATATCCAATACCCCTACGGCATCACTTGTGCGTATAATAGTAGAGAGGTTTTGAGAGTTATGCACACTGTCAAGCATGACTTGAAGTGTGGGTTGTTTACGGGTGAGGATGTCATCTATGCGAGAGAGTCTCTCCTGCGTACTCATATGTTATATACCATCAACTCTTAGTAGTTTAGTTTTACCCACCATAAGGTCTATGGTCATTCTTGCCCGTTTAAAGACAGACTCTTGTCTGTACTCTAAGTTATGCTTTTTACAGATATCTTTAACGATAGGTTGCATCTTTTGGTAATAGCTATGTGGCATATTTGGAAAAAGATGATGTTCTATTTGATAGTTAAGAAAACCATGAGCAAAGTCCTTAAAGTCTGTACCTGTATTATAGTTTACCGATCCCATAATCTGACGAAGATAGAACTCACCTGTACTTTTATGTGGACTAGAGAACATATAGATGTCTTCTGCAGAGTGATTTGGTACAATCACAAGAAATGAATGTAAATTAGCAAAAAATTCTGCGATGAGAAGAATGATGAGCGCATTGATTGCAGCTTGTGTACCAAAAGGTAAAAAAAGCATAGGAAAAACCATAAACTTGATGATCCCATAAGGTAAATAGTACTCCATCCACAACTCTAAACCATTTTTAGTACGAGGGTCAAGTTCATAATCGGTAATGGTACGCTTGTCTGCTTCTTTAAGCTTTTTGTTTTCTAAAATTCTTAGGGTATTTGGTGCATAATATAAGAACTTCCACATCCCTGCAAAGGCATATACTATAACATATCTTAAAAACATGGGTGTCTTAGACTGAATGAGCCACTGTAGGTTACGTTCTACATTGTCGGGATCATCTTCTTCTCCTAGATGGTAGTGGTGCATGATATTGTGTTCATAGCTCCATGCATCTGGCTTAATCCAGTCTAGCCAATCTACATATCGTCTTGCACCTTTAGCAAAGTATTTTTTTGTATATTTTTCTGGAATATTTGGTACTTTATCGTAGGCACCATGTAAAATAGGATGTGTTACATCTGACCATCTAGCAACGTTCCCTGTACTAATAGCCACTGCCGCGATAATCGCTAATGGCCAAAATACAAGAGCACTAAGCTCTCCACCTAAACCCAATATACTTAAAAGCAAGATAATACCATATCCAGAGAATGTAAACATACGTCCCCATTTCTCAAGTTTTAGTAAATGCACAAAATCTTCTTGGGTCACTGCACCCATCGTCTCTTTTATTGCATCAATATCTTTTTCTAACTGTTCTTTATCTACATCTTCATAGCGTGCATACGTTACTTCTACACTTCTATCTACTTGTTTTGCTTTGCCCATTATGTCTCCACCAAAAATAATAATTATTATAATTATATAGAAACTTAATTAATCTCGGTTTATTGCATATTTTTGATATAATGGCAAAAATTAATACAAAGAATTATTATGTGCGATTTCAATACCCTAAGTGATGAAGAAAAAAAGCTTCATCATGAAACATTACTAAACTGTGCGAACAACTTTGGAGGAAAAAACTTCTTTCTACACCTCCTAGAAGCCATCCGCGAAACAAAGCCTCACCCTCTTACCGCAGGCAATATGGCATATGACATAGAACTTGGGTCTATTTCCTGGAATAAAGTCATCTTTAACGACAAATTACAGCTTCTTTTAAAGGCACGTAAAAATGAGAGTAACCAAGATAACCTACTCCCAGGGAAAGATGAAAAGAACTATAAAAAAATACTTAATGTCGTAAGAACACTCAAACCTATCGTATTTCATGTTAAACCTGCAAATCCTGAAGATGGTTCTGGTTTCTTTTTTCAGGCATTTGACCTCATTAATGAAAATAAAACTAAACTAAACCCTATTTTTGATGCTCTTTTCTTTTGTTCTGTAGATACGGTTAAAAAAGTACTCAACTACGAACCAAAGGTATAAATAATGGCTGAGGGACAAAAAAGAGTAGAGATTAAGTATGGTATGAATGTAGGTATTGTTTTAAAAGAAGACCAAAGTACAGGCTATATTACTTACGGTAAAGTACAAAAAATACTTACTAACTCTCCTACCCATCCTCATGGCATCAAAGTTCGTTTGAGCTCAGGTGAGGTAGGACGTGTGAAAGAGTTCGTAAAGTAATGACACTTTTTATAGATGGTGATGCTTTTCCTAATTTACTTAAACCCATTGTTTTACGAAGCATTGAACGACTAAGTCTAAGTACAAAAGTTATAGCCAATAAAAAAATAAACATTGGTCATTCAAAATATATAGAATACATTATCGTTGACCAAGGTGCAGATGAAGCAGACCACCATATAGTCGAACTATGTTCAAAGGGCGATTTAGTTATCACTGCAGACATCCCTCTTGCAGACCGTATCATATCTAAAAGTGCCCACGCCATTGACCATAGAGGAGAACTCTACTCCGTAGATAATATCAAGCAGTATTTAGCGATGCGTAATTTAATGGAGAGCATTCGTGAAAGTGGAGAGATGACAGGTGGACCCAAAGCCTTTGGACAAAAAGATGCCCATGCTTTTGCCAACCAACTCAATGCCTTTTTAACTAAACATATTTAGTTAGCTAGTCTAAATGAAGCGTATGCTTTATTTTATCCCATAAATTAGGCTCTTTAAGTAAACCTTTTTTATAGATATCGTTTGTCTGGGCATGTTGTTCTACCGCCTTAAGATGTTTGTCTAATGATACTTTCGCCTTTTTCAAATGTCTAGGTTCAAAATTGTCTATTTGAAAATTTTCTGTTTCTGTCTCATTTAGCATCTAAGACCTTTTCTATCTCATGCATGGCATCTTCATTTTTAAGTCTAAACTTAATCTCAATACGTCTTGAAGCTTCTTTATCTTCTACACCATCTTTACTAATGGCATCAAGATAGGCACGTCCTGAGGCTATCATAAGTGGCTTAATGTTATGTTCTTTAGAAAAATCTAAAGTCAGTAAATACTCCATCACCGCTAAAGCTCTGTCTTGTGAGAGTTTTAAGTTATAAATGTATCCTCCATCACTATCTGTATGCCCTTCAATAATTATCTTGTCTAAATGCGGTTTAATATTTGCATCTGACACCAAAGTACCAATATAATCCTCAAAAGCCTTTTTTAACTCTACCTTAGCTTCATCTTTGAGAGTTGCTTCTCCTACTGAAAATAAAATATTTGAAGCCAGTTTTAGTGAACCAGTTTTTTTATCAATATTTATTTTGTTACCTAGTGCATTTTTAAGTGCAGCCACCACTTTAAGTTTTATCCCTGTGAGTGATTTTATCTTTGCTTTTTGTTTTTGTAGATTTGCAACAAGGTCATCATATTTTGTTTTTTTCTCACCCATCGTAGTAAGTAATGTTAGGAGCTTTTCATCTTTTATTTTCACTGTGTCTTTTGCGCTACTCAATTCATTTGAAAGTATTATAACTTTTCCTTCATACTCTTTTACTGCCTTTTGCTCTTCTTCTAACTCTTCTTTGGTTTTTTTCAGTGTTGTCTCTTTTGTATCAAGAAGTGCTTGTACGATAACTATTTTCCCATTGAGCTTGTCTGCTTTAGTATTGGCTAAAAGCAAAAGTTTATTGAGTTTTTCTATCTCACCAAGTTTAAGTTTTAGGAGTCTTTCATTGTCTGAAAGTAAAAGTTCATCTTTCGCTAGACGTGCATTTTTGCGCTGAAGTTCTAACTCTGTTTTCGAGAGTTGTTTTTTTTCATTCTCTAAGGCTGATTTTCTTTGTGCAAGCAGTTTGTCTTTTTGTAAAATATATGCATCTTTTTCACTCACTAAAGCTTCTGTTTTAGCCAAAGAGTCTTCTTTATCATCTAATTCAGACTTAAGTATAGAAGACTTGATAACTATTGCCCCTATGAGCAAGATAAACACAAAAAGAAGTCCTGCCATAAGGTCAGCATACGATATCCAGAAATTAGAGTCTGATTCAGTGTTGTCGTTTTTAAACATCTATTTACTTTTCATCTTTTTCTTGTTGTTTGAGTGTTGCCATGTTTTTAAGTATGAGTTGATTTTGTTCAGAAACAATACGTGCAAAGGTTGTCAACTTCTCAACAGATTGCCCTAGTTCTCTATCTATCTTGTCAAAGGTATGATCGACTGAACCATCAAAACGCTCCATAGACTTTTGTAGACTTTGTGCATTTTCATTGAAGCCTTCTATATTATTTTGCATTAAACTCACTGCATCGAGTCCTTCTTTTTTCGTACTCATATTTTCCAAGGTACTACGTAAATCAGAAGATGCCTCTTGCATATGCACCGTTAGTTTTGTAAAACTCTCACTGGTATCATGTATAATAGTTGTAAAGTTCTTCAAATACTGCTCATTAAGTTCTTTTATAAAACTCATATCAAATGTCTCTTTAAGTGTCTCAACTATCTGCTGGTCTTTAAGCTCAGACTGCATATGTCTATGTTTAATAAGCTCAGATTCTTTCCATACACGTGCCCCATAGATTTTTTCCAAATCTATAATTTGCTTATCTACCTTTGACATACCACGCTTTTCAAAATATGTCCATATAAGCGAAAGCATAATCCCGTAAATAGACGCATAAAAAGCTGTCCCTATACCAGAGAGCAGAAGTGATATCTCTCTATCGAGTCCTTCTGTGTCTTGTACTGTAAAGTCAGGCATAGACAGGGCAATAGCAATAAACGTACCCAAAATACCAAGCATAGGAAACACAGACGGTGCTACACGTGCAAAGTTATCATTACGAATATCTTGATAATATTCTGCGATAAAATCTTTTACATGCAGCGTAGATTTCGTTTTACCCATAATGGTTAAAGCATTTTCACGTAACGCTGTATGTAAATCTTCTTCCATCTGTACAAATGAACCTTTCATATGACAGACTGCATAGTTGGCATTATGCTTGACAAAGAAGGCGAACACCACAAAGATAAATGTCACAATACCTAAAGTATGTGCCTCAACTTTTAAAGAAAAGATTCCTAAATAGGAAAGTATAAGTCCTAGTAAAAAAAGAAAAGGTACAAGTAGTATCGCAAATGAGTGAGAAAGGCAAGAAGATTTTTTTGGTTTGTCCAGTTGTAACATGAGAATCCTATGTTTTGTAATAAAATAGATTATACATCATTTATATAAACAAAATATTAACTCTCCAAAACAACCACTTCACCAAAGGGCACATCAACAGCTTCTGGCATAATCCACAACAAGTCATAACTAGGTTCATCTTGAGGAAAAGTACCTTGTCCATCAGTAAAGTAAAGAAGTAATGTGGGGTAGTCTATGTACTGGTCTATGTACTCAAAAACAGGACGAAAGTCTGTTCCCCCTCCTCCTGAGACCTCATAGTCTAAAACTTCTCCTGGTAAAAAAGTTTTATGGGACTGTATTTTAGCATCTGCAGTAATAAGGTCTATCTCGTAGTTAGGATACTGCTGCATCATAGAGCTTACTTCCCCTAGAAATGTACCTAAAAGCATTTCATCTATTGAACCAGAGGTGTCTACAGCCACGATTATGCGAAGCAAATCAGAACTGAGACTGGGTAGATAAATGCCTCGATATAAGTACTTCATATTGGGTGGGTTAAAGCTGTAGGTTGTTTTTGCATGAGAAGCGATGTACCCATAGAGGAACTCTCGCCAGTCAATTTTATGAGAAAAATACTCAGGTACAACAAAATGCATATCTTTAGGCAAGTCACCTTGACGTTTAAGCTTTTGAAATACCTGTTCAAGCCGCTCTTTCATCTCTTCTGCGAGTTCTTCATCATCAGGAGAAGAAGCCTGCTCTTCTTCTTTGGCTTGTGCATTCTCCTCTTCTTGACTCTCTTTTGCCTCGTCAGAGGGAGTGTACTCTGCACTTATATGCAAGTTTTCTGCATGTATATCATCTTCGGCATCTGTGACTTGTTGCTGTTCTTGTTCCATACTATGTTGAGCGTTATCCATCATTTCTGCGCGTAGTATCTCATACACCTCTTCAGCATACATACCTTCAAACTTTGGTTCATAGTTAGCATACTCTGGTGCTTGCATACCATTTTTAACCAGCATTCCATTGACCACATAGTCTGTGGCTGTCTGCCAAAGCCATTTGGTGCGGCTACTCATACGGTCTTGATGTTGTAACACAGCATGCATCGCCCCATTTGCCATCACAAACTCTACATCTTCTACCGAAAGTCTATCTAGGTATTCACTGTTATAGCTCATTCTCTCACCATCACTTGTGAAAGTTAAAATTTCATTGTTTTTTTCTAATTTCAATGAAGATGCTACCGTCCCAAAGTATGGGTGTTCTAACATAAGTCTGGCTTTTGCTTTATTTATTTTTTCTTTGTAAGTCATAAAACTGATTTCTTACACTTAACATTAGCAAGGTAAATCACAAAAGAAGAAAAAACTTCTTTCATCAATTACGATACTTAACATCGGAGAATTCATCTTTTTTCTTCACTTTAAATTCTGTAAAAAAGACTTCATTACTTTTTTGCTCTTGTTTGATATAAATATATTTTTCTACCATGTTAAAAATAACTTCTTGTATGCTATGTTCTGTACCATTGAGCTCTGCTTCCACACAATAGGTTTCTGAACCCCCATGCATGTTGATATTCGACATGAGAATTTCTGCAAATTTTTGTCCACCCTCTTTGTCCGTTGACTGACAAATAATGACATATACATTATGAATAGTGTCTATCTCTATCAGTACATCTGTTTGACGTTTCCACTTTTGAAGTAAGTGTTCTAACTTCAAATCATCAGCAGAAATCATTATCATAGTAAAAGATAACTTGCCTCTATGATCCATCAAATAGTACAAAAACTCAACCGTTGTTCTAAGCTTATCCATCATCGTTTTTGCAAGTTTCACTTCATCTTCATGAAACGAAATTTTATTATTTACTCTACGCTCATATGTAAACATACAAAAAACCTTTCTATTTTAATTAAGAAACATATCTATTATCTCAATATTATAACCAACTTTATATATAGAGAGTTATCATCACTATTTAGCTATAATCCATTTATGCATAAATTAATACTTTTATTCTTACTATCAAGCACTTATATATTTTCTAATATCAATGTTATAGTCAGCATCTTACCACAACAAACATTCCTTAAAGCCATAGGTGGGGACAAAGTAAACATCACCCTTATGGTACTTCCTGGTAACTCACCACATACCTATGAACCTAAGCCTTCCCAGATGATAGCAGTGGCAAAATCTGAACTTTATCTTGCTATAGATGTAGAGTTTGAACATGTATGGCTTCCTAAGTTTCAAAGTCTCAACAGTAAAATGCACATCGTGGACAGTACAAAGGGTATAGAAAAAATGCCTATGAAACAAGCACACCATGAGCACCATGAACACGAATCACATGATAAACATGAGGGAAAAGATCCTCACATTTGGACAAGCCCTAGTAATGTCAAAATCATCGCACAAAACATCTATGAAGCATTGGTAAAATATGATGCGCACAATGCACCCTACTACAAAACAAACCTTGACACCTTTTTAGCTTCTATTGCTAACACAGATACACAGATTAGAGAGATACTCTCTCCACTAAAGGATAGTCGTACCTTTATGGTGTTCCATCCATCATGGGGATACTTTGCCAAAGCCTATAACTTAGAGCAGATAGCAGTAGAAGTAGAAGGCAAAAGCCCTAAGCCTAGAGAGTTAGTAACACTCATTAAAGAAGCTAGAGAAGAAAAAGTAACTGCCATCTTCACCCAACCAGAGTTTTCTGATGCCTCAGCTAAAATCATAGCGAACGAACTACACATACCTGTGGTTAAAATAAGCCCAATGGCTAAAGATTGGTCCCAAAACCTTATACAGATGGCTAAAACCATTGCAGGAACAAAGTAAATGAACGTCGTAGAGATAAAAGACCTCTCTTTTGCTTATGAAAAGCAAATGGTTTTAGAAAATATCAATCTCACAGTAGAAGAGAAAGACTTTCTTGCCATCATAGGGCCTAATGGTGGAGGTAAGTCTACTCTACTTAAACTCATATTGGGCATCAACCCTTCAAAAAAAGGAAGCATAACCGTACTGGGTAAAGCTCCTAAGCAAAGCCTCACCAAGATAGGTTATGTCCCTCAAAACACCAACGTAAACACAGACTTTCCCATAAAAGTTATAGAAGTGGTGATGATGGGACATGTAGAGGGGAAACGCCCTCTCTTTGGCTATGGTAAACACGAAGTGCTTTGTGCCATGGGAGCCTTAGAACAAGTAGGCATGGCAGACTTCGCCCAAACCAAAATAGGCTCACTCTCTGGTGGACAACGCCAACGCGTGATGATAGCACGTGCCTTATGTGCCCACCCTCAGATACTCATACTTGATGAACCCACGTCAAGCATAGACATCACAGGACAAAGAGAGATTTATGAGCTTTTAAAAGATCTCAACGCACACATCACAGTCATTGTTGTAAGCCATGACATTTCCGTCATACTAGAATACGCTAACAAAGCTGCACACGTTAACAAAAATCTCTCCTACCATGACATCTCAGACAAACACTCTACTTTCCACACACATGGTAATGATGGACATTTCTGTGAAATAGAATTACTTCAGATGCTAGGAGCAGAGAGTTGTAATACTTGTACTTCGACAAGCTCAGCAACCGATGACATTTCAACAGGCTCAGTGACCGATAGTAATAGTTCGCTGGCTGAGCCTGCCGAAGCCAAACAACAGTGGAGGCTTAAACCATGATAGAAGCTTTACAGTTTGAATTTATGCAACATGCCCTACTCGCTGGACTTCTCGTAAGTTTCGCTGCGGGTATCATAGGTTCTCTCATTGTAGTAAACCGTATGGTATTCCTTGCAGGAGGCATCGCACATACTTCTTATGGAGGTATCGGGCTTGCCGTTTACTTTGGACTACCCATCTTTTTAGGAGCATCTTTGTTTGCTGTAGGTGCGGCACTTCTCATAGCAGCCTTGACACTCAAAAAGCGTCACCGTATGGATACCTTCATAGGACTCATTTGGGCTGTAGGTATGGCTATTGGGGTTATATTTGTTGACCTTACTCCTGG
>Ga0256824_10000972_pt1 | contig 11088 bp, 6 predicted proteins | sample CV67metaG_FD_191570 | JGI IMG/M metagenome (GOLD analysis project Ga0256824, IMG submission 191570) | Hydrothermal vent microbial communities from East Pacific Rise, Pacific Ocean - CV67 | ecosystem: Environmental > Aquatic > Marine > Hydrothermal vents | place: Pacific Ocean: East Pacific Rise...
TGCTGTATAAACTCCATAGTACCATGAATGCTGCCTGCTAGTCCTGCAGAAAATAGTGCAGACATAGCTACTCCAGAATACTCTTGGTCAGATGCTTTTCTAATAAGGTATTCAGAACCACCACCTGCAAGCCCACCAGTAGCAGCAGTTACTCCTACTCTACGAAGAGCAGTACTATTCATCATCGCTGCCATCTTGGTTGCTTTCAGAGCAGCACCTCCTCCAAATGTCAGCCAAGTAGTAGGGTCTAGAGGCATAGCAAGTGCACCATATCCAAGGCGTGCCATAAAGCTAGAACTGTGCATTGCATCTTGGTCTGCCATTTCACTGTGGATCATTTTTGCTCTATGCATCATGTCTGGAAAGTTGTTTTCATCATACACTAATTGTTGTAGGTGACTAGGGACTGTCTTTAGTAGGTCTTGTACTTCCTTACTTTTTTTATCAAGCATTGGATCAGTGTTTGAAATTAGTCCGAACATGTCGCCAAACATATCGTGGGCCACAGTTGATGCTATACCACGAGCATCTTCTTCGTCATCATGCTGTTGAATAGACCTCATTCCTATGACGTTTTGACGCATTGATGCATCTATCTTGTCAGTAAAGTCTGCAGTTTGTTGTACATTTGTAGTTTCAAAGTTCTCTACGTCATGGCTACCAACAAACCCCTGTCCTTCGGGGCTTCGTAGGTCGTGTGCTACTGTTTTCTCTGCACTTCTTTGGAAGTTTTTATAGTCTGGCATCCTCTAGTTCCTTTTTTCGTTTAGCTTTGGCTTTAACGTGTGCATCAACCATCTTCTTATTTAGTCCTGTTCCGTCATTGTAGTCTCCAGAGATTGCTCTTGCTGGGCCTGCTCCCATTCCAAGTTGTGCATATGTTTTTGGTGCACTGCTCTTGATTGGCTTGATATTTTCGTCCATCTTGATTCTACTATATGTATTATCTGGATACATTATAACCATATAAAGATCTCTTTTTGCACTATATAGATCTTCTTCAATCCGAATATTGTTCATATCTGCAGACTTCTTTGAATGGTCATAGTCTTGCCCCGTAACTTGAGATATCAATAGTGCTGGGTCTTCTCTAAACTCTTTATTGCTCAACATAAACTGTGTAATCTTGGCTGTTGGCTGAAGGCGTAAGCCTTCGGCCGTATCTGTATCATCTGATAACATCATCCCACTAAGGATTGATGGGATATATTCATCAAGACCAGACTTAACCATCTTATTTAGGATTCTAGTGTACACATCTTTTTTTGTACTGTGCATTGGTGTTGCACCAAGGCCCTTCATTGCAGAGTCATAATTCTCTGTACTGAATTCCTTTGCCTCTATTGCCTTCTTTGCATCCGAAGTCAGCCAAGAAGAAGATGTCTCACGTAGTGCTATATAGGCTTCACTATTTCCTACTACGTCTGCTACTTGAGTAAAGTCTACTTCTTCACCCTCCTTTGTTTTTGCATCTAGTTTTCTCATCTCTACTTCTGTAAAGACCTCGAATGCATAAAAGTTCTCTTGTTGTTTTCTGTCCATCTGGGATAGTAGTGAATCTCTAAATCTTCTGTTCTTGAAAATTGTTGGGTCTTTAGTGAATTCTTTTACAAATGTATGAATGTTATCACCCATAGATTTGTACTCTTCTGTTACCATATCCAAAACTCCACCGTCAATTCCATGTTTTCCTGAGTTCAATAGTGTGTCCATCGCTTTTGTCGCTTCTGGACTACCTTGTCTGGCATTCTGCTTTAGTCCATTGAATTGGGCCTTGAGTGCTGTGTCTACTGCCTTAATACTTTTCTCACTATACATTGGCCCACTACCAGTATCCTCTCCCAGCTTAGGTCTTGGCTGTGAAAGTCCTCGTGCAACAGCATTTTCTACTACTGCTTTTTCTGACGCATAGTATTTAGAGTGTGCTTTTTCCAGCCTCTTTTGCTCATCTTTCGTCATACTATCCCACTGGTCAAACAGTGGGGCAAACATTGCACCTGTAGCATTTGTGGATTCTGCTACCTTTAGTGGTGTAACTATGTTTGTGTTTCTATCTTCTCCATGTTCAACAATTCCATTACTAAGGTGTGCTCTTGTTATTGCAGCAGCTTTTTCTCTTGCTGTCTTCTTGAACTTTATGTCGTAATCCTCACCTAGCTGGCCTTGTAATACTTTCATAAATGTATCATTCCAATCTACTGTATGGTCAACCTTCCATGCAGCATTGGTTGCATTCTCAGCCAAGACTACAGCTTCAGACTCTCTCTTTTGATCCTGAGCATCCTCTTGTACTTGGGTGTATGTATCAACCATAGTGTTGTGCGTTTCTCTGTCATGGTTTGTAATTGCACCGTTACTCATAAGTTCATCTATCTTGTCTTGTATTGACTTCTGTGATTCTTCATCAAGAGTTCCATCTGCTCTACCTGCAGCCAAGACCTTAGCTAGCTGACCAGATAGTGCTGCGTCCTTTGCAGCATCCTTTTTCTGTCCAGTGCGTATAAACTCTTTCGCCTGCATATCATTGATGTCAAGCTTTGCACTTAGTCTAATCTGATTTGCAACCTTTGCACTGTGTGTACGAAACTTGTTTTGCCATAGCAGTGGAATTGCTTTACGGTTATACGGTGTCATTACATCACTGTACTTTATCTTGTCTGCCTTGCTCAAGTTGTTGAGCATGTTCTTTAGGTCATCTTTTGTTGCAGTCTTTCCAAGCATAAGTCTTAGGCCACCTGCTTTTCCTAGCTGGTGTAGTGCATAAACATTATCTGGGGTCACTGGTACACGATTTGTTGTTAAATGCTTTTTCAAGTCATCTCTGTGTGCAGCATACATTTTGTCCTGCTGGTCTGGAGTCTGAGTACCATGAACCATTGTGCCTTTTATTCCAGCCAAGTCCCATGCTTCTTGAGCACGAGCTTTTGTAAACTGGTATTTACCATAGGCTTGTTTTGATCCTGGTGCTCTCTTTATTCCTCTACTCCACGTAGTGTACGGTGCAGTCTTGGATGCCTCTCTGCTAACTAGCACCCCATCTATCTCTTTGTTAGATGTATTCTGAGCTACGTTTGTCTGATACTTTTCTTCAACAGCTTTTTTCTTTTCCTCATACTCAGTCTTCTTAGATGGGTCATCTTCGATCTGATCTTTATATTGCTTGTCTAATTCTGCAATCTCTGCATTATATCCAGCTACATAGGCATCCTGTATCTCTCTATCGGATGTGATCTGTGCTTTTGCTTCTGCTAGTGTGGCCAGTTTCTCTTTCTCTATACCTGGCTGTATAGCTGAGTATATAGATCCTGCTACTGCCTTGTTTACTTTTACATTCTGAGTCTTAAAGGTGATGTTTCCGTCTTCTGTCACATCTGCATATGCGCCAAATGTCTTATTCGCCATAGCTATATAGTCACCATCTGGATTTGCCTTTACTTGTGCAGCATAGCTGTCAACCTGGGATGATAATCCTGTAAGCATAATGTCTTCATTTGATACATCACCAAATGAGGAGAATCTTTCACCCCATGCAGCCAAGTGTATCTGCTGTGACTGTGGGTCGAGATCAGCATATGTGTTGTTCATGAATGTCTGAAACTCAGTCTTTAGCGTATTCTCATCAATCTTTTTTTGTTGACCCTGCCATACCGAGATAGCTTTACCAGTCATATTTCGTGCTGTATTAATATATAGCTCATCATACGCCATAGCTGCATCACCAGATAGGCCCTCTGTCACTCCTGCTGTGCTTGCGATAGACGACTGTAGTCTAAGTATTGCTTCGTCCCTAGAGTCAGTGTCGCCCATTTGTGAGTCAATAAAGTTGATCTCATTATTTAGTTCTGCCACATGATCGGATGCCATTCTTCTGGCCATACCAGTAGATATAGTATGCTCCTGCTTTGTCATTGATGATTTTGATGACATCAATGAGTCTATATCCTTGGTTGCATCTGCAGTCTTTCCTACCTGAGGATCATATCGTGGTCTAAAAGCAGGCTGTACTTCTTCTTTTGTTCTGTACTCTTGCTGTGGTGCTTTACCTGTTTGGTCTAGTGTCTTTGCCATTAAAAGTCCTCTACATTCATTTTATAAAGTAGTTGCAATCCTGCTTCATCTTCATTGTTCTTATCCATTCTAGCTAAAAGTTTTGTTGTTGCATCATCTCCACCAGAATTTACAAAAATATCTTTTGCCTTAAAGAATGTGTCGGCCCATGTTTTTGTGTTTCTTGCCTGCACTACATCTCTAGCTACATAGCCTTGTTTTCTTGAATCAGAAATTCCTGCATAAGTTCCAGATTTACCTTTTTCAAATGCTGCTCCTGCACCAGTAGCACTAAATACACTACCCATTTGACTTGCGATATACAACTGTTTATTCTTGGATGACAATCTATCCATTGATAAACGTCTTTGAATATTAAGTTTCTGTCCTTCGGCCCTACCTATAAGAACTGCATTGTCAAACATCTCAACTGACTGCGCCTCTATCGTTGCTATTTGTGTTGAACCACCAGATGTACCCGTACCTGCAGCACTGGCCCTCAATCTAGCTTCTGCCTTCATACTCGTTATGGCATTGCGAGACATCATATTTCCGACAGTCTCATCTACTGCAGCAGACTGTTCGTATGCAATACTGTGTTGCATTAGTATCTGAGATGTGTTTGCAGACATGGCACTACCGAGAGCACTTAGCTTTTTGTTTCCTGCAGCCAAGTAAGCATCTGCAGCAACGAATCCACCGAATGCAGCCTGGTCTTTTGCACCTTTTTGGATCTTCCATGATTCATGCATGTTTGCAGTCTTAGCATTCTCGTTCTCTGTAAATGCTGCAGTCTGTGCCTCATACTGTTGACCAGTCTGCCATGTACCATAGACATCAGAGCCTACACCCAAGGCTGTCTTTGCATATCCATAACCTTCTGAGTAATTCATCTGATCCCCCTTCTTACTTCAATATGATGGAGAACAGCTGCAGTCTTAGGTCTCCAGATATCTTGTCATCCCTGTTTACTGTCCAGCCCATTTTGTCGTTTTCATATACTGAATATGGCACACCAACCTCTGCACTGCCTGCTGGTCTTCCTCTTGTGTTGGCCCATACGCCAAGAACAGTCTTGTTCTTTGCTATATCTGGCCAGTTGAAGTGCTGAGGACTGTCACTTGTTACTGTTACTTTCCTCATACAAAAGAGTACTGCCCCTAGGTCTATTATTTCTCCTAGTGCAGCATCGTAAACCTTTCCTCTTGGTAGTGGCTCGCCTGCAAGGAACCACTCCCCCTCTGGTGAACACTTCATCGTGTCACCTATCTCCTCTCCATCAGAATCCATCTGTTCCATTATGAATGTATTTGATGTGTTGTGTTGATTAACTAGAAAGCCACTACCAAATGAATCATTTGATAGAAAAAGCTGATTATTGTAAAGAGTCGCTACACAGTTTGGTGAGTCTTCATTCGGTGCTGTGCGTATCCTGTTTCCTACAACATCTTCTTTTGAATAGATTCCTCCTGTTACCTCAAGGATTCCATCGAAGGTGACGTCCTCCTCTACAAGAAGAGTACCTTTAATATCAAGAGTACCATCTATTACTCCTCCATTTCTGGATAGGTATGCTTTCTTTCCAGTCTTTGGTGAAATTGATTTATTATTTAGTTTCCCTGCATCAACCTCAATCTGGCTAGCAAACTCAACTGTTGCATCCAGTCCATCTGAGCCAGTTAGACCAACATCTCCTTTTGGCCCCATTGGTCCAGTAAGCCCTATTGAGCCAGTAAGCCCAGTTGGTCCAGGAACTACTGAGTCTGCGCCAGTTAATCCGATTGGTCCAGTTTCTCCAATCAGTGATGTTATCCATTCTGTCTCTGTTCCAGTATAACCATCGTCCACTGCTACTTGATATGCACTTCTTCCGTCAGGCCCAATTGGTCCCTTTGGTCCAGTTGCTCCAGGTCCACCTTGTTCACCCTTCTGACCTCTATCCCCACTTGGTCCTCTGACACCCTGTCCCCCATCAGTTCCGTCTTCGCCTGCTGTTCCTTTTAGTCCCTGTACTCCCTGTAGGCCCTGTGGTCCTCTTACTGGTCCTACTGTCATCCAAGATGGTCCTGCTGACACAACTCCGTCACCAGGATTTACTGGGTTGCCGAGGTCGTCCACTCCTGCGTCTGTAGAAATCCACATGTGTCCATCTATATTTGCCTGCGCTCTAATGTTTATAATTGTTTCTGATCCGTAAACCTGGACTCCTGCCCCTGCGTCTCCCTTTATTCCCATAGGTCCAACGTCTCCTCTGTCTCCTGGTGGTCCAGTTTGACCCTGTATGCCCTGTGTCCCCTGTGGTCCTTCTTCCCCCTGTGGCCCAGTAGCATCAGTTATGAATGAATTATTTTGCTGCACAGCCAGTGCATCTCTTACCGTGGATAAGTCAGACAAAGTATTCTTGGTTGTGAGTGTAAACAGTTGTCCTGTTGAGCCTACTGATATCAGAGACCCTATTGGTACATTGAAAATTCCCGTAGCATCTAATGTGTCGTATGTGTATACTGGTTGCTTCTGGCTCATACTTTATCTCCTAATTTTGCGATTGTTACTTCGTCATCTCGAGACAAAGGCTTAATGAATGTTACACTGAATTGGTCACGACCATACTTGGTTGCTCTCTGAAGTACACCATTCACGTAAACCAGGATAGAGTTAGATCCAAAGTTGTAAGAGAATAATGTGTCTCCATCCTCTGATGGTGGAAATTCAATAACTTCACTTGCAATGTTTGCAGTTGCACTCGCAACCTCACTATCTACATAACTCTTCGTTGCTATTGATTGTGGCTCTACTGGTTCGTATTTACCAGGAAGAAGGGTTGAACCATCTGCAGCCAATGTTTCATCTTTTATATTAGTCTCGAGCTCACCAAGGTGGGCTAGTGTAACAAATGATCCATCGGATAACTTATCTAAGTTTACATATGCTCCAGAGTACTCTATGAGAACGTCTGTTCTTATCCAGAATACTGAATCAAATTCAGTCTCAGAGAAGTGATCTGTCGATAGCTTTATGTTTTGAACTGTTGAAATCATTGGGTCTAGAATATACCACATAGTGTATGGACTCACTATCTTTCGGTCCTCACTCTTGTCGTTTATTGTTGTCTTGTCTGTGTACTCAAGCTTATTAAGCAATGCGTCCACTCTGTCTTCTTCTGTATGTATTCTCTGAAACTCTGCATCTAGTTTATTTGACACAACTAGCCCAGAATCTCCCTGTTTTATTTCTTTTGAATTCCACATTAATTCTTCCCTTTATGATAGATTGTATCTCTGACTTACGCTTGCTTCCTGAATTATATCATGAATTCTAAATCCATAGTCTTTTTCCGAATCTGCGTAACTAGATATAACTACTCTTGTTGAGTCACTGCGACCACCTATCATTACTGGCACGTCAACTCCGTAGAGGTGAGGCTTTACTCTTTTTTCCTCTATAGGTCTTGTTTCCACAAAATTCAACTTACCTATTTCTGCAGAATCAAATCCACCAATTAGGTTTCCTCCTGGCTCATTTGGCAGGCCTTTTCTTGTGCCAGGTATATTTGATGCCTTAAGGATGTTGTGTCCATCAAATATCGTCTCACTGGTCTCTAGTCTGTCCCATACATCAGTACGGCCCTGTGCATGAGAGAAGTAGTTTCCAGCCAAGCCAATACCTTTGAACCTCTTATTGTCCTTTGGTAGAATCTCTCTTGCTTTTCCTGTGTCCATGTTTCGCACAACCAAGGTGTGCAGCGACCCAGGATCTGACTTAATATTACACTGCTTGAGTGTACACTTTGATGCCGTGTACATCTTGGACGCTCTGTCCTTAAACACAAATTCTCCAACGTCCAGCCAAGATCTATTTACATACTCATCGAAATCACGATAGTCATGAATCACATCACCCTTTATTCCAAGGATTGAAGCAGAGACCCTATATTCTCCAGTAACAGCCTCTATGAACGGAGGCGTTAATGCTTGTCTTGCGAACCGTCTCTGTAGTTGCACGTTATCTAGGTAGTCATCTTCACTCATGTTCCAATTCATATTTTGGTGATCCCATGCTCCAGTCATTTCCCATATACCAGTACCTATTGTAGTCTGGGTTTGGTCAAAGTCTTTTTCATGGTCTATGTCCATATAGAGCATACCTCTAGCACCAGCAACTTGCAATACAGATCCTCTATAGTTCCATTTGCTCCAAGCACTCTGTACTTTTTTACCACCTGATTCTGCTGACTTATATACATACAGAATCTTTCTGTCTGCATAAGCCATGTGTGTAGAAACCGACTTTGCCCCAATATATCCCTGGCCATCATACATATCTCTAAATACAGGGTCTCCATCGTATCGGGGTAACAATCTCTCTCTGTGGTCTGATGCAACTACAAAAATCATATTGTCTTCGTTCGATGCAGCCAAGCAAGTGACGTCATTCAGTATGTACCCAGGAACATGAGATGTCAGGGCATTTGCTTCAGCAATTCCAAGGCCCTCATTATATGCGTACTCATAGACAATCGCACTCTTGTCTGTACCACCCATGAATACAATCTTGTTGTCTGTCACTATTGGCTGTATGTCCAGGTTGAGCACGTAGTGCGAGACCTCGTTTACTTTTACTGACTTGGGTGAAAATACTGCTCCCCCATCCATAACAAACTGAACATTGTCTGCCAAGATAAACACCTTGTCCTGGTTCATGATCGTATGCCTCAATGCAGTAGATGATGTAGTTGATACAACAAAATCTATAGGATCGGAGTCTAGTGTAGCTAGTGCCGTTGTTCTCCATAGGTTGCTGTGGCTACCAGATTCAGTCATGGAGATACCTTCGTCTGTAAGGAATCCAATACGGTTACGATAAAAGAAAATATCACGTATAGGCTTACGGTTGAAAAACTTAGGGCCAGGGTTAGAATGGCTATCTCCTACTTGCCTGTTCGACCAGTTACGAATACCTATTGTTATTTTGTCTATTGAGCCACTCTCCGTAAAGGTTGTTTTCATTTCTATCGGTAGAGTCTTGTCTGTAACAATTCTTTTGTAGTCGTCCTGGTGCTCTTCCCAGATACTACCATTCCACTTAACCCAAAATGCTGCCTTGTCCGATGTTGACTCTTGTTTCACCTTGAACTTCACTGCCTTCCATGTGTTCTTTATTCTCTGTGGAAGAGCCTCTATGCCAGGGATCTCTTTATAGAACAGCGCCATCGCAGTATTTCCAAATGAATCTGATACGCTGATGTCTTTGCCTTTTACTTGTATCTCCATCATTGAGCCATCACGATACACAGTGTAGTCTTTCTCTATCTGCTTATATAGCTCATCACAAGCATCCTTGGTTGTCGTTGGCCCCTTGACGTCTTGATTTACCCATCTGTTTAGCATGTCTTGTTGTCTTTCCAAGAGTATTCTTCGTGTCTTTGCTCTTTCCAAGTCGGCCATTGCCATACTTCTAGCATCTACTGCAGCAATATATGCCTGGTGAGCAGAAATCTCTGCTGCCGTATACCATGAGTACAAATACATATACACGGGGGTCGTTGTACCAACCCTGACTTGTACTTTTAAATCTTTATTCCAATGAATCGATCCACCACTATAGAATGGTTGGGATGGCCAGGGGTAATATGTTTCACCAGAAATACCACCTATTGCACTAGTTGGTTGTCCCCATGTCTTATTTGATCCAGTAGTACCAGGCCCTCTGTCTCTAACCACGGTCTTGTATGTTTTTCCATCAATAGTTATCTTGTAGTCTATACCCATGGCTGCATCTGCATGCTTGAACCACACAAGTGCATATTTATCTGTGTATTTTTCTGAATGAGATGTTGTTGTTTTTGGTATTACTGCATCATTGGCTATCAGCGTTGTGTTTTTTATTGTTGTCGTTGAATATTGGGTACGCTTAAAATCATCATTCTTCTGCTTAAGATACCACGAGGCATCTCTTGATATTGTTATCCCACCCCTTCCACTTGAACTACCACCACCAACACGCAAAACCTTATAGTGTGGCTCTAGCTGTACTACCATAGGTATACCATTGTTTATGTTTATCTGGTATACGGCCTTGCCGTCAACAATCATGTTACTGTATGAATCTTCATACACGTTTGACATTACTGGTATAGTTGCTTTTGACCCGTCTGGTTGCTCTAGTGGCTCTCTACGAATAAGACCATACTCAAGACTATGATTAATGTTGTACGACTCCTCCACTTGGCTGGGACTACGCATCTGTGGTGGTTGCTGAGAAACACCATTATACATAGAGCCGTGGCTGTTTGCTACGTGTGCCATTATCTATTTACCTCTTGTCCGAATGATGAATTGAGTATGTTGTATTTACCTGATCGTATTTCATCTCTACGAGCATCAACATATTTCTTCTGCAGATCCTGTTGTGTTGCCTGTGTTGCCGTTAGGCTTCCTACCATCATTTTCTCGTATCTCATTATTGCTAGGGCAGACACATATTGCGTTAGGGCAAAATGCATACTCTGCCATAGCTCAATAATTACGCTGTCTAATGTGATCTCAGTAAATGGTTTTCCAAGAAATGTTCCATCTGCTGAATTCTCTAAATTTCTTGTTTTGATTACTCCATCTTGGGTGATGAACATGTCGTCATTTTGACCTACTATTGAGAATACAGCCAAGCAGCCAAGTGGCATGGGTTCAGTTACACCGAATTTATATCCACCCCTCTCGTCAAGTCTGATTTTTAGATTCTTTAGGGTGTTGTATTCCCACCCCTCTGATTCCACTCCATAGATTACATCTGTGAGTATACGAAGAGCATGTTGGCCCTCCATGGTGTCTGTGGTTGAGTCATAATAATCAATACCAGCCAAGCCGATAGATAGCATCATATCGTTTAGGGTACTGAATCTCCAGCGTTCTGCTGGTGTCTGACCGACTGCGTTTGAAAAATTGGGGACTGTTATGTTTTGACCGTAGGCCATGAGTGCTCCTTGTGGGTAAAGCTAGTCCAACACTCCGAAGGAGTGCTGAGTAGGATTACGCATCCATGATA
>Ga0256824_10000973_pt1 | contig 11073 bp, 11 predicted proteins | sample CV67metaG_FD_191570 | JGI IMG/M metagenome (GOLD analysis project Ga0256824, IMG submission 191570) | Hydrothermal vent microbial communities from East Pacific Rise, Pacific Ocean - CV67 | ecosystem: Environmental > Aquatic > Marine > Hydrothermal vents | place: Pacific Ocean: East Pacific Rise...
GTCTTGTCTTAATGAGAATATTGATGTCCCAATTTGACTTTCAAGTGTTTCGTATTTTATAAATCTGTTTTGTTTGTATACTAATAAACCATTATTAGTACCTACATATAAAACATCATCTTTGTCTGAATATAAAAGACTATAGACATTAGAGTTTACAAGTTCTTTTTTGCCAATAACATAATGACTAGGTGTCTGTGTTTTACCAGAAAATTGGTAAACTATTATTATTATTAATATGGTCAATAACTTTTTGATAAGAGTACAAATATATAAATGTTAATTTTAATACAACATTTGTTATAAATTTGATTTTATTTATCAGTTAATAAATAGAAGGTGTTTCATTTAATTCAGATTTGTTTACTTTAAATTTTAGTTCTATAAATAGGGCTATTAATTCTTTGGTTTACTCATTTATAACTCACAATATATGTAAAAGCTACCAGATTCTTGAACCAATTAATTTTTGAGGTATAAAAAAAGCACGAAATAAAATTTCGTGCTTCAATTTTTTCTAAATTGTATTAAACAATAGTCTCACTAAATTCTATATTCAATGCTGATTCTATACGTTTGATTTCTCTTTTATCTTTTTCTGAAATAAAACTTAAAGACAATCCTTTTTTACCAGCCCTTGCTGTACGACCCGCTCTGTGAGTGTAATATTCCATTTGTTGAGGTAATTGGTGGTGTAGTATAAATGCTAAACCTTCTATATCGATTCCTCTTGCGGCAACATCTGTGGAGATTAATAATTGTAATTTTTTTCCTTTAAAAGCCCTTAATACTTTTTCTCTTTCAATTTGTTTTAAATCACCATTCAATACATCAATCTCGTAATTTTTAGCTTGTAATTGTTTACACAACTTAACACTATCGGCTTTAGTTCTACAAAAAATCACACCTCTATTATCACCTTGGTTACGTAAAAATTGGTGTATTGTATTTGTTTTTTCTTTTGGATCACAAATTACATATTCATGAGTTATATTTCTGTTAACTTGATTTTCTGCATCAATTTTAACTTCTTTATATCCAGAAGACATAAACTTTTTAATTATTTTTTTAATCTCTTCAGGTAAAGTAGCAGAAAATAACCAAGTATGACTCTCTCCTTTTACAAATGATAGAATCTTGTCGATATCGGCTTTAAAACCCATACTTAACATTTCATCAGCTTCATCTAAAACAACTGTTTTAACATCACTTAAATCAATGTGACCTCTTTCTAATAAGTCAATTAAACGTCCAGGTGTTGCTACAACAATTTGTGTTGGCTTTATTAATGATGCAATCTGTTTATCCATATTTGGACCTCCAAACACAGCAACATTAAAAACTTTATCGTAATATTTTGTATATTTAAATAATTGCTTTGAAATTTGCTGAACTAATTCGCGAGTTGGGGACAAAATTAACCCTTGAATTTTAGGGTTTTTAGCTGATACTTTTTGAATTAAAGGTAAACCAAAAGCAGCAGTTTTTCCTGTTCCTGTTTGTGCTTGACCAACAAAATTATTTTTTTGTCCTAATAAATAGGGAATCGTTTCGGACTGAACAGGTGTTGGGGTAACAATGTTCATTTCTGTTAGCATTTTTACTAAGTTTGAATGAACTCCTAATGTTTTAAATGTACTCATATTAATTTATTTCTGATGTCAAAGGTACTTATTCTATAATTGGTATTGATAATTTGCACGTAAAAAGGGTAATGATTACTTGTTTATTACTGTATATCTCTTGTTTAAAATGTGAGTTTTGAAATGCATTGAATATTACTTAAATAAATCGTTTAAAACTTCATAAACTAATTGATTTTCATATCCTTTTGATAGTAAATAACGTTGAATTTTAGCTTTTTTATCCCATTTACTTTTACCTTTAACCTGTTCAAATTTTTTACTTGCCAAATGGTTTAAGTTTTCAAAATATATTTCATCATCAATTTCTTTAAAAGCTTTTTTAGTTGAATAGTCTGAGATTCGTTTTTGCTTTAGATTAATTTTAATTTTAATTTTTCCCCACCGTTTAATCCTAATTTTTCCACTCACATAAGCTGATGCAAAGCGTTCTTCATTCAGATAATTATTACTAATTAAATCAGCAATTAAGTTGTCAGATTGTTCACCATAAAACCCCCAATCCTTTAATTTAGTTTCTACCTCTTGCATACACCTTTCCTGATACACACAATACCATTCTAATTTGGCTTTGGCTTCTAAAAATGAGGGTTGTTTTTTTTGAGGAATACTTGCCAATGGTTATTTGTTAATACTTCTTGTATACAATGTGAAGTAATTTGCTTATAAAATAAAAAACTTCCCGATAGTTATCGGGAAGTTTAAAAGTAATAAAACTATTTAACTATTCTAATTAGATTCTAATCTTCTTATGATTTTTATCTAAAAAAGAATATTCTACCAATTGGTTTCCAGAAACAGCTTCAACAGATATCCATTTTTTATATTTCATAAACCATTTAACTTGTTTTGAAATTATACCTTTTGTAAAATAGGCAGCTAAATATGGATGAGCTAACAAAGATAATTTTGTATGTTTTTTATCCATAATTAAAAAGTCTAAAGTACTTTCTATTTCGTCAGAAAACATTATTGAGGCTTGAATTTTACCAGTACCTTCACAAGTAGGACATTTTTCAGCTGTTACAATTTCAGTTACAGGTCTAACACGTTGACGTGTAATTTCCATTACACCAAATTTGGATGGTGGAATAACTGAATGTTTAGCACGATCAGTTTTTAATAATTCTTTCATTTTTTCAAACAAAATCTTATTATGTTCCTTTTTGTGCATATCAATAAAATCTACACAAATTATCCCACCCATATCACGCAAACGCATTACACGGGCTAATTCTTCTGCCGACTCCATATTTACAGCAAATGCATTATCTGCTTGAGAATCTCCTTTTTTGTTTCTGTTCCCTGAATTTACATCAACTACGTGCATAGCTTCAGTGTGTTCAATTATCAAATAACCCCCAGACCTTAATGGTACTTTTTTACCGTAAAGGTTTTTAATTTGTTTATTGATTCCAAAGTCATCAAAAATCCCTAATTTACCTGAGTAATGCCTTACAATTTTTTCTTGACCAGGAGAAATTCCAGCAATATAGTCTTTCATCTCATCATGTAATGTTTTATCATTAACATGAATTTTAGTGAAACTATCATTTAAAATATCTCTTAATAAAGCAGATGCTCTACTTAGTTCTCCTAATAAACGTTTAGGTGGTTTTGCAGTTAGCATGTTTTCATGCACTGTTTTCCACTTTCCTAAAAGATCTTTTAAATCATTATCAATCTCAGCAATTTTTTTATCTTTTGCTACAGTTCTAATAATAACACCAAAGTTTTTAGGTAATAAACTACGCATTAAATCACGTAATCTATCTCTTTCTTTACCGTTTTTTATTTTTTGAGATATTGATATTTTATTAGAAAAAGGTACTAATACAATGAATCTACCTGCAAGGGTGATTTCAGCATTTAATCTTGGTCCTTTAGATGAAATAGGTTCTTTAGCAATTTGTACTAAAACTTGTCTTGTTGAAGATAATTGTTCATCAATTTTACCTGTTTTTTCAATATTTGGTTCTGGCTTAAAATATAATAAGTCCGAAACATTTTGTTTTTTTTGCAAAGTATCTTGAACATATTTGTCCACAGATTTAAACTGAGCACCTAAGTCTAAGTAATGTAAAAAGGCGTCCTTTTCGTAACCCACATTTACAAAGGCTGCATTTAAACTCGGAACTACTTTACGTACTTTTCCAAGATATATATCTCCAACCATAAAGTCATTGTTGCCTTTTTCTTCATGAAGCTCAATTAATTGACCATCACGTAAAAGTGCAATCCAAATGCTTTCGGCTCTTGAATCTACTACTAATTCAAAATTCATGTGTTTGAATTTTTATACCATTATATCTATACAATCAATGTCTCTTTTGACAATACAAAAGTATTATATAAATGGATTTATAAATATTATATGTACACCTTGTAACTCTTTTACTCTTTCAGATAGATTCAATATTTACATGAACTCAATCAAGTGGTAAATTACTTATTTGAAATTTTTTTGAACGTGTGGTTTCAATCACTTTAACGCTCGTTTTAAATTAAGTTTTTGGTCTTAAATAAATTTACAAATACCGTTTACAAAAGGGTACGTTATTAAACAACAAATACTTAGCAACCAATGTTACCAAGTATCTGTTATTAATTTTCTTCTTAGAAAAGAATCGACTTATTTTTTCTTATGTCTGTTTTTTCTAAGTCTTTTCTTTCTTTTGTGAGTTGACATTTTATGTCTTTTTCTCTTTTTTCCACTTGGCATATCGCTTTGTTTTTAAATTAATTAATATTTTTTTTATATAGAAAACTTTCTGACCATACAGAAAGTCTAATTTTCTTACTCCAATACTTTGGAGCGCAAAGATATAAAAAGAAATTTAGTTTTACAACTATTTTACTTTTACGTTTGTTTTTACCTCTTCTACAAATGTTTTTGCTGGTTTAAAAGCAGGGATATTGTGTGCTGGAATAATGATTGAAGTCTTAGCAGAAATATTTCTTCCTGTTTTTTCAGCTCTTTCTTTTACGATAAATGAACCAAATCCTCTTAAATATACATTTTCTCCATCTGATAATGAAGTTTTTACTTCATTCATAAAAGATTCTACTGTTGCTAAAACAGTAATTTTTTCAACTCCTGTTTCTTCTGCAATTTTGTTTACGATATCAGCTTTCGTCATAACTTGTTAATTTTTAGTAATTTGTGTTTTCTAACTTTTCTGCAAAAATAACTCTTATTTCGGAATGAAAACTATAATTTAGACGATTATTAAATATTTAATTATAAATGGGTGATTTTTCAACATTAATTCAAGATTGGTATCGTTTAAATAAAAGAAATTTACCTTGGAGAAGGACCAAATCTGCCTATAAAGTCTGGATTTCAGAAATAATTTTACAACAAACACAAGTTATACAAGGCTTAGATTATTACTTAAAATTTACAACCCATTTTCCTACAATTTTCGATTTAGCAAAAGCAGATGAAGATGAAGTGTTAAAATTATGGCAAGGTTTAGGGTACTATTCAAGAGCTAGAAATTTACATTTTGCCGCAAAGCAAGTTGTGAATGACTTTAATGGTGAATTTCCAATTACTTATAAAGACTTATTGAAATTAAAAGGAGTTGGTGAATATACTGCGTCTGCTGTATCTTCAATAATTAGTAACCTACCTCATGCTGTTGTTGATGGAAATGTATTTAGAGTGTTGGGTAGGTGTTTTTTGATTGATACTGCTATTAATTCAACTCAAGGAAAAAAAGAGTTTACATTACTTGCCAATGATTTATTAGATGTAAATCACCCAGGAGATCATAACCAAGCCCTAATGGAAATAGGTGCTTTAATTTGTAAACCTAAAAATCCTAAATGTGATATTTGCCCAATTAGTAGTAAATGTTTAGGTTTTGAGAAACAAACTATGTTAAATTATCCTGTTAAAGATAAAAAAATTAAAATTAGAAATAGATATTTAAATTACATTGTAACCACTGATAAAATAAGTCTAATTATTAAAAAAAGAGGACCAAAAGATATTTGGCAAGGCTTATTTGATTTTCCTTTAATAGAAACTGATAAGGAAGTAGATCAACTTGAAAAAGGAATCTATTTAGACAAGCGTTTTAAACACATTTTATCTCATCAACATATTTATGCCTCTTTTTGGATTAAGGAAGTTAATGAATTGAAAATTGTAGATAACGAACAATTTATTAAAATTTCTGATTTAGATAACTACCCTTTACCTCAATTATTGGTGAAATATTTAAAAAGTTCAACTTATTTTAATTGTTAGGCACAATAATGACATTTGTAGAAAACATAGAAAATATAACAGCAACTGTTGACGTACATAAAACAATGAAATTTTATGAAGCGCAGAGTCAATTTATTGATGATTGCACTTGTGAAGATTGTGCATTTTATCAAAAAGAATTTTTAAAAACTCCACTCAATATTTTTAAAATACTCAAACAATTTGGAGTTGATTTAAAAAAATCGATTGATATTGAATCTGATCCAGAAGGACTTTGGGTTGTTATGGACAAAGGTTTAATGGTTTTTTGCCTCTCGTCATATAAAATAATTGGCAATTTTTCAAATGTAGACATTGACAATTCAGGAACATTTGACACAAATGAGAATGAGTTTCAAACCACAATTCAATTTTATAAAAATAACGAGAATTCAATTACAATATTTCTAACAATTAAGAATCTAAACGACTAATAAAACAAAAAAGTACCTAACAAAACCTATACGTAATGCGGAGTTTAGAGAATAATTGATTAATTTGTGCTCCGATTGAAAGTACGGAATTAAAGAACAATATTTTATGAAAATCTTTGACAATTTAATTATAAATAAAAATTTTTATTATAAAAGTAATTATGATAGCTTGATACTTGATTTTAATAAAATCAATAAAGTAAAGGGCAATAATTTAACCTTTAAAAAGATTAACTCTAAACATTTTGAATTCTATCCAACAATCTCTATAGGTATAGGACAAGGTCCTTCTTTTGGAGCAATTCAAAAATTAAAATTAATAGTTAAGGTTCAAACCTTAAAAAATGGTTTAAAATTAAAAGCTAAAACAGATGTTAGATTTGAAAATATTATACTTGCCTTTTTTACTGTTTTAATTTCATTATTTGTTGGGTTTATTCAATATTCAATTTTAAGTTCAATGCTAATATTAATTGTTGGTTGTCTTCTAAACTTGTTCTTCAGTTTTATAATTAAAGCTCAAGAAAAGAATATCTTAAACTCTTTAGTAAGATATTTAAAGTTAAGAGAATTAAAATAGTATTAATACCTTTCATTTTTAATATTCTGGTATTATACAAGATTTCAATGTATTCTTTTGAAAAGCCTCTTTCTATACGAAATAACCAAATAGAATATTCAAACCACTATCGTCAGTCCAATTACACTCTATTTTACTTAAAATACAATACAGGAAAAACTAACATTAACGAAAGTCTAATTTCTGTTATTATTTTTCATAGGATGAATTATTATAATGTTTTATCCTTATATAAATAGTAGGTTATAATTAATTCTTTTTTTTGATTAGACACAACAATTTATTAAGCCTACCTTTTTATACTAAAAATAAAGCCATATGAAAACGTTAAAATGACAAATTTGTAATTCGTTTTATTGAAAACAACACCTACCATTTAGACTATTTATGGTTTTACAAAAGTAGCATTGATTTTCTCTATGTAATCTAATACGTCTTGCTTTCCAAACTTTGTCTCAGATGATGTAATAAAATGAGGAGGCATTTCTTCCCAAGATTTTAACATTTCAGTCTCATACACTTTATAAAAGCTACCTTGCTGTGATCTATTTAGTTTATCCAATTTAGTAAAGACAATCGAAAAAGGAATACCACTTGTTCCTAACCATTCCATAAAATCTAAATCAATGTGTTGTGGTGGGTGACGACTATCAATTAATACAAAAACGTTCATTAAATTTTCACGTTTTAACATGTATTCATTAATGAATTTTTCATACTTATTACGGTGTGTTTTACTTGCTTTTGCGAATCCATAACCAGGTAAATCAACCAAATACCAACTTTTATTCATGATAAAATGATTAATTAATCTAGTTTTACCTGGTTTACCTGAAGTTTTAGCTAAATTTTTAATGTTGGCTAACATATTAATTAGTGAAGATTTCCCAACATTTGAACGTCCAATAAATGCATATTCAGGTATTTGCGGAACAGGACATTTAGTAATATCCTGGTTACTCATTACAAATTCGGCAGTGTTAACTTTCATAATTATTTTGGTATTTATAGTAAAAGTAGTGTTATTTTACCAATAACCTCATGTTGCTTACAAAATTTGATAATTCAATTATGCCTCAAATTATATTTTACCAAAATTAAAGAGGTTATAAAAAATGTTATTGTTAGAAATGAAGTGTTATTATCAATAAATAACTGTGGATGGAATTGTATATACAGCTATTGTTTTCAAGACAATTGACTGTATATTTTGACTTTTATTATGTTAAATACAACATAAATTATATTCATTAAAAAACTATTTTTTTCTTTTTCTTTCGTAAGAAAATTTTCCTATCTTAAATGTTGTTACTTGATAGTCATTTTCTGGGTTAGACTTTTTAAAACTTACATTAAGATTAGTGTAGCTGTTAGTTAAACTAGTAATTGGCTTATACATATCTATTAGCTTAATTCCATTGTCAACTTTTTTTACACTATTCTGTGTTTCGACACTTGCCTGCTCATCATTAGGAATTTCTTTTGGAATGCTGATAGAAGGAATTTTTTTAATATCTTCTCTTGTTATTTTTTTAGGATTTTGATTAACAATTTGATTCTGGAGAATAAACTCAAGTTTTTCTGTTCTATCAATACTGTTAACAAGCTGATGACTATTTGGTTCTTCTTTTTTAATTACTTCAGTAACAGTATTTGGTAGGTGAAGAGGTAATAAATTTTTAACAGTTTTATTTTTTAATTTAACATTCACTAATCCAATTGTAGTTGAATTTGACTTATTAGAGAAATTGAGTTTAAACTTATGATTTAAGCTATCAATATTCAAGGTAAATTTAGTATATCTTGGGTTATAAACTTCAGAATTATTAGAGCCAATAATATTAAATAACAATAAGCCAATTGCTGCAATTGAAACTATTTTAATAAAAAATGGAATAATAACACCTCTCTTTTTTAAATCAGATGTATCACCATAAATTTCAGACCAATCAGATTTTAATTTTGTCGCAAACATTACTTGTTTTTCATGCTCTAGTTTATGTTCTATTACAAATTTATCTAACTCCACTTTCTTTTCAGTAGTGATTTCATTTTCTAAATCAGCAACCATAAAATCAGTTACATTACTTAAACAAATTTCACCCTTAAGGCATTCAAAATGTTTTAAATCTTCTTTTTCAAATTGATTTAAACTATCTGTATTGGGAACTAAATTAAAATCCAATACATCATCTTCTAATTCGGCTTTTAAATCTAAATTATCATCTAAAAAACTAAATAGCATAACTATTGCTTTTTCATCTAAGTTACTTTCTAAGTAATCTAAATAAAATGCTTCATAATTATGTCTTGTAATTTTTTCCATTTTATAATTCTAATACAGCTTCTACACTTACTAATATTTGTTTTAATTTTTTTCTTGCCCTAAAAATATAAACCTTTACTTGACTTTCTTTTAAGTTTGTAATTTGTCCTATTTCAGCATAATCATATCCTTCATAATCTCTTAATAAAATTACAGAACGTTGAATTTCTGGTAATTGATCTAAGGCATTATGTAGTGTTTCTTGTAAATCTAAGTTTTTAATTGCCCCTTGACTAAAATGTCTATCAATAACCTCAACATCATCTGTAAATTTACGTTTTCTAATTGCATCAATTAGTGTGTTATAAGCAGTCGTAAACAAATACGATTTAACTTTTTTTGCATCAATTGTATCACGTTTTACCCAAACCTTTGCAAAAGTATCTTGTACCACATCTTTAGACGCGTCTGCATCTTTTAAATGTTTTAACACAAAGCGATATATATTATCAGCAAAGGTGTCAACAGCGGTATTGTATTCTTTTATAGTCACTTTTTCTTCTTAGGTATTTGTAGGACGCACAACGAACTCTAAAGTTACAATTTATTTTAAGTTATTATTTTTTATCTGATTATCTAACTAAAACAAGGGTATTATGACTTAAATAGTTTACAAAAAAAATCAATACGCTTATTACAAACGTATTGATTTAAATTTTGAATGGAAAAAGAATAGTTATTTACTTAATTCTATAATTTTAGATACTGTTTCATCATTATTTACACCTAAACCTTCTTGTTGGTGATATAGTACTCCTTCGGTGTCAAATACACTAATTATATTTGAGTGTGAAAAGTCAATTGGAGAAATTTGTTTATACTTTACAGCTAACACATTTGAAAATTCTCTTACATCATCAAGTGTTCCTTGTAAAAATGTCCAACGGCTATTGTCCATTTCGTTTTCAATAGCAAACGCTTTTAATACTTCTGGTGTATCCACTTCTGGATCAATACTCACTAAAACGTATTCTACATTATCACTATCCACCTTTTTATCAATATTTCTCATATCAGCAACTAACCTTGGGCAAGCCGCTTGGCAACTTGTATAAATCATTACCATCACTAAAACTTTTCCTTTTAAGTCTTTTAACTCAATCGTTTCGTTATTTTGTGTGTTCCATTTTGATGTTAAATTAAATATTGAGGCAGATTCAATTTCATTTTCATTTGCTACAATTTTTTCATTTGACTTATCTATTAACTGTAAATCCATTTTACATATTGGGCAGCTTACATTTTCAGAATATGTTTTACCTTCTTCGCAATCCATTGGACATTGGTAAACCTTTTCATTACTAATAGTTGAATCATCAGTGCAAGATTTAAATAGCATTGAAAATGATAATAAGACTGTTAAAAAATATACAGATTTAATTAATTTTTGTTTCATGGTTAGTTAGTTTTTCTGTTTAATAAATAAACAGGTTAATATTTTACAATTTGTAAAAAATACACTTCAATTGTTGACTTCTCGTAACTATTGATAGACTTTTTACAACTTACTCATTTTTTTACTTTTTAATACTTTTTGCACATCTAAACCCTAAAGTTTGAATATTATAATTTGCTTTTATAGCACCTCTAAATGCATATCTCATAAATGCGGCATAATCCATTAAGTTTGATGCATTAATTGAAGCACTTCCACAAAATAGGTTTTTTTCAGTATCTACATCTTGTCTTGACTCTCCTGAAATTAGTACTGAATTGAAATCGCTTGTCCATTCCCAAACTAAACCATGCATATCATAAATACCGTAATAATTTTTGAATTTATGTCCCACTTCATTTTTATATGTTTTGGGTAATTCATAACTTTCAATAAT
>Ga0256824_10000974_pt1 | contig 11069 bp, 11 predicted proteins | sample CV67metaG_FD_191570 | JGI IMG/M metagenome (GOLD analysis project Ga0256824, IMG submission 191570) | Hydrothermal vent microbial communities from East Pacific Rise, Pacific Ocean - CV67 | ecosystem: Environmental > Aquatic > Marine > Hydrothermal vents | place: Pacific Ocean: East Pacific Rise...
TCCACTTGGTTTAAAAATCTCTTTAATAATTCTACCTGTAACATCAGTAATTAATAAATTTACAACATCTACAGAAACATCACTTAGATTAATGAATAAATCAGAATTAGTTGGATTTGGATAGATTGAAATATTATCTAATTCATTTTCAGCTACCAAGTTGTGACCTACAACTTTTACTGTGTAATCTTCTACCTCACCCCATTCTGTTGTTCCACACGGATCAATATCTCCATCATCTGGTTTATAAGATATTCTAACCCTCATTTTATGAGAACCATATACAGCATCTGCTGGTACAGTAAAGTTAAATACATTTGACCATCCTGTACTAACAAGAGCATAACCAACTCTTTCCATTGCACTAAACGTTTCATCACCATTCCAATCAATCCAAACAGCGATTTCATCATTATTAAAAATAGCTCCATCACCAGATGTAGCAGTTACAGTAACATCATAAGAGTTACCTAATACTAAATCTGTAGACAAAGATGAAAAACTTGAATAATTAGTACAATTAGTGGCATTATCTATTGTATTTAATTTAACATTTGAAATATATTCATTAGCAGCTGCACATGAATGAGTTGACGTTGCAACACAAAACCCTGTTCCTGCACCTCCACCTCCAGCGTCACATGGTGAGTATGTTCCATTTAATGACATAACTCCTGAATTAGTTGGATCTAACCAAGGTTTTAATTGTTGATTTGCATTACTACCCTCTCCATTCCATGCTTTAATAAATTTTCCATATAAATCAGTTTCACTTGTCGCATTGCACTGAGAGGAACCACCAGATAAGTGTCCAACAACTAAACCATCTGCATTAAAAATTGGTGAACCTGAAGAACCTCCTTCTGTAACTCCATGTCCATTTGCAGTAGCAACCCATTGAACTAACCAATGTGCTCCAGACCAACCTCCATTATATGTTGCTGAAGATAACACTGAAGAATAAGTTGAAATCATTTTGTCTGTACCTGCGGGATGATGGATACCGACCCCTGATCCTGAACCACTCGCTGTTCTACTCCACCCTTCATAGTATGCATTATATGATACAGGAACATTTGAATTAAATTCAATTAAAATAAAATCAGAACCTGTTATACCTCCTATTTGAGAATGGGTTCCTAACTCAGAAGATGCTTTTAGAGTTCCTCCTGAAATAGTTTGAGATTGAGCCCCAGAATATGATGATGTTTGCCCAGGCTGACATGTAGGTCTTTGGTAATTGAAATAAAAAGTATGTTGAGCAATATCACTATTAGTTGTAGGTTCTCCACAATGGTTAGCTGTTAAAAAGTAAGGTTTGCAATCTCCATTAGTATTATTAATCATTGAGCCAGTACATAAAAAAGTACCTCCATTTGATGAAAACGTAAATTTTACAACAGCGTCTCTTTGTGATTCCCAACCTGTAATTTCTGAACATGCCACATTTACTTCACAAGATTGATGTGACCTCTCTTGGCTCTCTATAGAAAACCCATCTCTAAACGCTTGCATTCTGCTGTCAATTCCACGGTAAAAGTAAGACACATCACCAATAACAATAGTTGGTAAAACTGTTGAAGCTACTGGCATAAAATACTCTAAAGTCAATAACTCACCTTCAATCATTTCCATTGACCTAAAAGATGGTGTATTTGAAGTATAAGCCCCTACATATTGAGAATGATTTTGATTATAAGCATATAACCTCCCTCCTTCAGGTATAACAACATTTTCATCAAAATACAAACCTAAAGCTACAGCACCTTGCATCTTAATGGCTAACCTCCAAATTTTATCACCATTTGGCATAACTTGCCAAGTTCCAGAATTTTGAATGGTTAAATTAACAGGTTCTAACACCCCTACCCTATAGCCTTCATGTTTAGATTGAATTAAATCATCTTCTTCATAAACAGATGTCATATTTGGTTTATTCAATTCAATAATTTGATAATCTGTATTGTATTCAGAAACTTCTCCTTCTATAATTTTTTTAAATGTAAAAGGTAGACCACCTTCGCTTATTTGACAAAAAGAGAAAAGTGATAATCCAAATGTCAATATTAATAGTATTAGTTTTCTCATGTTATTTTTTGATATTAGATTCTAAAGTTACACTAATTAATTAACTATACATTTCAGATAGCTCAATAATTTCATTCTTAATTGTATTCCTAAGTTCTTCAGGCTCTATTATTTCGATTTGATTTCCATAACTCAAAAACAACCGCTTTAACTCTTCAGATAACAACACATTTAATTGGTAAGAGTTACGTTTTTTACCACTTTTAATTAATTCTTGACTTTCATGAATGGGTTGAGATTCTAAATACTTACCACCAATTTTATCTATCTTAAAAATGATTTTTTTTGGTTCTTCATCAAATGATGTAATACCTATTGAATGTTTAAAATATAAATCTTGATTAAACTCAATGTTTTTAATAAAATAATCTTCTGTAGTTATAAAATCTGAGATTCTGTCTAAACCAAAAGTCATTACTTTACTTTTTGAAAGTGAATATGAAATTAAATACCATCTATTTCTGTATTCTTTTAATAATAAAGGTACTACTTTTCTGGATTTAGATTTTTCTGACACAAAACTTGTATAAGTAAATTCCACAATTAATTTTTCTTTAATCGCTTTTAAAAGTAAAGGCAAATATTCAGTCCCTAATGTTTCTGGTACAGATTCAAATTGCACAAAATTATCAACCGACTCTTCTAAGGGATCCGCAGAAATATGAACTCTATCAAAAATTTTATCAATTGCAAAACCGAACTGTTTAAACATTCCAACATCTTTAAATTGCATTAAAGTTGTAGTTGCAAATTTAATCGCATCAATATCATCTTCAGATAATGGAATATTATCAATTGAATAGGCTTCATCTTCATAATAGTATCCTTTTTCAATTTTGCTATATTTAATAGGCGCATCATGATCCATTCGCATGGCAAACAAATCTTTTTCTATTGTAGAATCACAAATATTATTACCAAGCCCTACTCCATATAAAGCTTCTTCACATGCTTGTCGTAAGTCTTGTTTTGTAGGATAACCTGAGTATTTATCACGAATTCTTCTGTCAATAATTCGATATCTTAACTGTGCATTTTTTATTTGTGACATTTTTGTTACTTTTTGTAAGGTTAAAGTTATAAAACTATATTAGTTTTGTTACCATGAAAATATATTTATTACTATTTTTATTTTTGAACTTTACAATTGGTTTTGCTCAAGAAACTAAAACTGAATCAAAAAGAGATAGTATAATCGATTATGCCCAATCACTTTTAGAAACACCTTATTTATGGGGAGGTACTACACCTAAAGGTTTTGATTGTAGTGGTTTTTTATATTATGTTTTTCAACACAATAAAATAAAAGTAAGTAGAACAAGTTCAAGCTATACAAACATAGGTACTGAGATTAAAATTAAAGATGTAAAACCTGCTGATGTTCTTTTGTTCACTGGTACAGATTTATCAAAACGAAAAGTTGGTCATGTTGGAATCGTAATAAGTAATACTGATGGAATTATCTATTTTATCCATTCATCTTCATCAAAAAAGCATTACGGTGTAACACTAACCAAATACAATAATAGTGGATACACTAAACGATTTTTAAAAGCAATTACTTTAATTTAAGAAAAAATGAGAAATATATTTTTTAGTTTAGTTACCTTATTAACTATTTCAGCCTGTAACTCTAATTCAAATTCAATTGAAGTAGAATTAGGAGAAAACAAAGAGATTGATATGAGTGCATTATGCAACTGTGATTCTTTAACCCTTTCTTCAGAAAATCTTCTTATTTTAAATTTAAAAACTTACACAGGTAAATGTTTTTCTAACTACCCTAATACAGATCAAAAATACATTGAAAAAGAGATCTTAAAAGGTGAATACCACGGTAAAATCACGTATTTTAACAAACAAGGTAAACTTTTATATTCTGAAACCTATTCTAAAGGTGAATCATTAGGTGATTTAGATAATCAACCTGATTGTAATTGTATGGATATTGTTATGAAAGACGAAAATGGTATAAAAAAGCATTATTTTAAAAACTCTCTCTATACAGGTAAATGTACAGATAACTTTCCAAATAGTAATCAAGCTTACTTAGAATCGAACTATAAAGATGGGTTATTACATGGCTACACAATTTATTATATGAAAAATGGAAAAGTTTCAATTATGCATAACTATGAAAACGGTAAAATCATTAAAGAAATAACTCCAAAAAAATAAACAAAAACTTATCTTTGTAAAAAAAAAATATGTTACAACGCGTTCAAACCATTTATTTAACTTTAGCATTCATCTGTATTGCTTTATTATTAACCTTTCCTGTTTTTACAATTAGCTCCACAGTTAATGACATAGTTACTACGTCTGAATTTAATGCTTTTGGTTTTCAAACTTTAAATTCTGAAACTGAGAGTACACCATTTTATTTACTTTATGTTTTTATGGCTTTATTTTCATTTGCTGGGATTTTACTCTATAAAAACAGAAATAAACAAATTAAAATCGTTCGTTTAGGTTTAATTACTCACCTTTTAGTAGCAATTGGATTTTTAACATTTTCTTTATTTGGAAAATCAGTATTATTAGAAAAAATAACGCCAGAAGGTATTGAATCTCCTGAATTAAAATTTGGTTTTGGCTTAGGCTATTATCTTTTATTTATATCAATTGCTTTTTTATTTTTAGCAATTAAAGGCATTAGAGCAGACGAAAAATTAGTTAAATCATTAGACCGTTTAAGATAGAATGAATTATTTATCAGTAGAAAACTTAACCAAATCATTTGGTGTAAAAGTATTATTTAAAGATTTAACGTTTGGTATAGACCAAGGTGATAAAGTAGCAATTGTTGCAAAAAATGGTAAAGGAAAATCTACCTTACTAAAAATTATTTGTGACCTTGAAGAAAAAGATAGCGGAAAAGTTATTTTCAGAAAGGACATAAGAGTTGATTATTTAGAGCAAGCTGAAAATTTTGATGGAGATATTGAAATTTTCGCAGAAGTTCTTTCAACTAAAACCCCACAAACTGACGCCATAGCTCTTTATGAAAAAGCAATGCAAAATCCAGAAGATATGGATTTATACGAAACTGCTTTTGAACAAATGAACATGACTAACGCATGGGACTTTGAGGTTAAAGTAAATCAAGTTTTAGCACAATTAAAGTTAGACAATAAGCATCAAAAAATATCAGGTTTATCAGGTGGTCAAAAAAAGAGATTAGCTTTAGCTAAAATTTTGATTAACGAACCTGACATCATGATTTTAGATGAGCCTACCAATCATTTAGATTTAGATATGATTGAATGGCTGGAAGCTTTTTTATCACAATCTAATTCTACTATTATAATGGTGACTCACGACCGTTACTTTTTAGAAGTGGTGTGTAATACTATTTATGAATTAGAAGATGAAACGATTTATAAGTACAATGGTAATTTCTCTTACTATTTAGAGAAAAAGGCTGAACGTGAAGCTATACATGCTGCAACCATAGGTAAAGCAAAAAATTTAATGCGTACCGAATTAGAATGGATTAGACGTCAACCTAAAGCAAGAGGTACAAAACAAAAAGCAAGAACAGATGCTTTTGTTGGCTTAAAGGAAACTGCTACGCAACGCATTAAAAAAGACGAATTAGATATTCAAGTGATAATGAGTCGTTTAGGATCTAAAATTGTTGAAATTCATAAGTTAAATAAATCTTATGGCGACAATTTACTAATTGAGGAGTTAGATTACGTTTTTAAGAAAGGTGAAAAATTAGGTATTGTTGGTAAAAACGGAACTGGAAAGTCAACGTTTTTAAATATGTTAACAGGTTCTGAGCAACCAACATCTGGTCGTATTGAAATTGGTGAAACTGTTGTAATGGGTTACTACCATCAAGATGGTTTAAAGTTTGATGAAGACAAAAAAGTAATTGACATTATACGTGATATTGCGGATTATATTCCACTTGCTAAAGGTCAAAAAATGGGTGCCGCTGGATTTTTAGAAATGTTTCTATTTCCACGTGACATGCACTACGATTTTGTATATAAATTAAGTGGTGGTGAAAAGAAAAGGTTATACTTAATGACCATTTTAATGACGAACCCTAACTTTTTAATATTAGATGAGCCGACTAATGATTTAGATATATTTATATTAAGTGTATTAGAAAGTTATTTGGCTTCTTTTGAGGGGTGTTTAATTATTGTTTCGCATGATAGGTATTTCTTAGATAAGATTGTTGAGCACACATTCTATTTTGAAGGAGAAGGTAAAATTAAAGATGTATTAGGTAACTATACAGCTTACCGTAAGTATTTAAAGCAAGAAGAATCTGACAAGAAAAAAGCAACTAAGGTAGCTAAAGATAAAGTTGAAGCTGTTCAACCTAAAATTGTTGAAGCTCCCAAGGAAAAAAAGAAACTGAGCTATAAAGAAAAAACAGAATTTGAAGCATTAGAAAAAGATATGGAAAGTTTAAATACTGAAAATACAACTATTGCCGAAAAATTAAACTCAGGTATTACTGATACTGAAGAAATTAAAACATTAAGCTTACGTATGTCGGAAATTGCTAATGCCTTAGCTACAAAAGAAGACAGATGGCTTGAATTAAGTGAGTTTATTTAGTATTAAGTAGAAAGACTGAAGTACTTACTTACCTGATTTTAATTGATATATATATTTTAAGGTTATCTATCCGATAACTACTGGATAGATAACCCTAAAATAAATATACTTAAATAACTTGCTGAATTTCACATAATGATTTATAATACCCGCCTAACTCAATCAATTCTTTGTGACTTCCTTGCTCAACTATAATTCCTTTTTTAAGGACTAAAATTACATCAGCATTTCTAATTGTACTTAACCTATGGGCAATAACTAATGATGTTCTATTTTTCATTAAATTATCTAATGCGTTTTGCACTACTTTTTCAGATTCAGTATCCAAAGCAGATGTCGCTTCATCTAAAATCATAATTGGAGCTTGAGACAATATAGCTCTTGCAATACTTACTCTTTGTTTTTGACCTCCAGATAATTTATTCCCTCTATCACCAATATTGGTTGTATAACCATTATCTAACTCATTAATAAAATCATGTGCGTTTGCAATTTTAGCTGCTTCAATAATTTGTTCTTTTGTTGCATTTGGATTTCCAAACTTAATATTATTCTCTACTGAATCATTAAACAAAATAGATTCCTGCGTAACAACACTAATAAACTGTCTTAAACCTGTTTTTGATAAATCCTTAACATTAGTATCATCAATAGATATTTCACCTTCAGTCACGTCATAAAAACGGGGGATTAAATCCGAGATGGTTGACTTACCACTACCAGATTCACCAACCAAAGCAACTGTTTGTCCTTTTTTGATTGAAAAACTTATATTATCCAACACCTTAGCTTGATTATAAGCAAATGAAACATTTTTGAAATGAACACCTGTATTGAAATCAGTTTTAACAACAGGATTCAATGGTTCTTTAATCGTATCTTCAATATCTAAAATATAATTAATTCTATCTAAAGATGCTTCCGCTTTTTTTAAGGCGGTTAACCCTCCTGCTATTCCACCAATGGGTCTTAACAACTGAGAAAAAACAACAATAAAAGCAATAAATTGTTGACCATCTAGACCTGTTTTTATTCCAGTTCCCATGGCATCTAAAATAAGTACACCACCATACCAAACAATACCTAACAAAACTGCTGCACCAAAAAACTCATTTAATGGTGATGCTAAATCTTTTTTTCTAAATGCACTTGTTACTAATTCTTGATGTACTAAGTTTTCAGCTCCAAATATTGCGTCACTTTCTTTTTCAGCACTAAAGGCTTTAATAATTCTAACGCCACCTATTGACTCTTCAATTCTTGATAAAACTTGTGACATTTGTTCTTGACATTCATTTGAAGCCTTTTTTAAACTTTTACCTATTCTCGAAATCAATAACCCACTGATAGGCAATAAAATTAATGAAAAAATGGTTAATTGAGGACTCCAATAAAACAACACCCCTAAACTTATTCCTATTGCTAATGGTTCTCTAAATAATATTTCAAGCACATAAACTAAAGCAACTTCTACTTCATTTAAATCAGATGTCATTCTTGACAATAAATCTCCTTTTTTTTCATCAGAATGGTAAGACAATGGTAATCTTATTGCTTTTGAATATAATGATTGTCTTAAATCTCTCACCACTGCCATTCTTAGAAATGACTGGTGATAAACCGCTCCATATCTAAACAGATTCTTAAAGAAAAAAGCACCTAAAACAGTAACACAAATAAATAACAAAGCCCCTTTAGCTCCGTAGTTTTGTATAAATGTGTTCATAAAAAACTCATAGTAATCGCCAAAATAACCAAATAAATCCTCTTTAGCTACCCAACTTGGCTCAACCAATTCTTTAACTACAGTAGTTTCTTCAGGATTAAAAATTAATTTTAAAAATGGAATAAACAATACTAAAGAAACTATATTAAATATTACATAAAATAAGTTACTTAATATAGTTAAATAAGCCGATTTTTTTTGGCTAAATGCTAATTTGAATACTTGTCTTAATCCTTTCATTATTACAAAGATAATTAATTACGAATTATGAATTAATTATTTATGAATTTTTAATTATGAATTATCAATTATATCGCTTTTATCATTCGTGTTGTGCAATAAAAATGTCCGGTGTTACCCATTGATTTTTCTATTAAATTAAAGCCATTTTTTTGATACAACCCTATAGCTTCTTTCATATTTGGAAAGGTTTCTAAATAGATTAACTTATAATGTGATTGTTTGGCAAACTCAATACATTTACGCATTAACTCTTGTCCAATTCCACTACCTCTCACTTCTTTTAAAATAAACAAACGTTGTAATTCACAGTTTATTTTAGCTTCTCCTCCTAAATGTGCTATACCACATCCGCCTACTAAAACATCATCTACTAACACCACATAATAAATAGAATTAGGACTTTGATACCCATCATACATTTTATCGGTTGCAGAATCTGTAAACACAGTACCGTCCACATTGTTACCTTGTTGAGTCAATACAGCTCTTATTACATTAGCTAAGGGTATATTGTCTGACGGTTGTATTTTTCTGTATTGGATGTTCATTTTATATTATGTAATTAAATTTTTCTTTCAGTTATTCTATTTTTTGTATAGATTGTGGATCTATTAAACAAGATATTTTTCTGTATTTTTATTTATATAAATAAAATATGATTTAGCTTATTTTCTCATATGATTGGGGACCTATGATTTCGAAAAGTTCTTCTGTGTTAATATCAAAAGTTGCAAAGCACCCAATATTACTGTCAAATTGTTAATTCGAAATTGAAACGGTAAAATTGACTAAATGTAATTTTTTATATGTGCCATCTAACATTTTAGTATTTCTTATTCCTTGGTGTAAAATAGAATCATTATCGTATATTCTATTTTTAGATTCTAAGTAATTTTCTAATTTTTTTTCTTTTGTCATAATAGTATATTCTCTTGAATACATTGTATAACTTGATTTTCATTTTTAAATTCAAATTCAACTGAAGCCAAAACTCCAATTAATAATTTATAACCAAAGTTAGTTTTAAATATTTGGAAAGAGTGTGTTAAAATTTGTTCAATAAATGGAACATCTATGAGTTCTCTCTTTCCTCCAAGAATACTGTTCTCTTCAATAGGAGAATCAGAAATGTAATACCCTAATTTTTTTAATTTTGTTTTCATGCTTTATTTTCCAACTCCAAGCAACTTCTTACTGATTTTGGTAAGTTGTTTTGAAGTTCAATTAATTTGTCATCAATCCATTTCATAGCATCAGATTCCATTAAGTATTGATGTTTCCATGCTCCTAAACTTGATTTTTCAATAGGTGCAGAATGAAGAAAGTTTTTCCTCAAATCTTTATAAAGGAATTCATACTCTATTTGACTAATACATATTATTAAATGAAAATCAGTACATAGTTTTTCGACATATTTCCCATCAATAAAATCTTTAAACGAATTTTCATAATGAATTTTAAATATCTCCCCTTTTCTATTATCAGACGCCATGAAAGTTATTTCATTGTCTTGGATTGCCTCTATTCTTCTTTTATCTGAATTATAATACGTTTCTCCTTCATAATTGAAATTTTTGTTATATGGAGGAAAGGGATATTTGACTGTATCATAACTAGGCATTAAAACCATTTCAAATCCTGGACTATTCACGAGTATTTCAACCATTCCTTTAGAATATCGATAACCTGTACAATTTCCAAATGCTAATTGTGCTCTATAGTTTCTTCCTTTTGTTGGATGCATATAAGTTTATTTTAAAAAGTTGATAAGTCAATATCTTTAAAGTTAGGAAAATACTCTTGTTGCCATATATCAAATTCTCTTTTTTTTATTGATTTCGCCTTTCCTTTTAAAAAATTAAATTGTTTTTTATTTTGAATATAGCCACTATTATAATCCCCAACATGTTCTTTTATTAAACTTTCGGGGGCATTTCTCTCCTTTAATCTCCTCAATTCTTTTATTCTTTCTTCTAATTCCAAAAAAGTTTTTTTTAGTTCGTTAGTCCAGCCTTTATTGCTATTATAATAATCTTTCAAAGGTCTGTTCAAACCTATTTTATGCATTTCTTCAGCATGGAATGATTCATGTTCCATAAAGTGATCAGTTACATTCTCTTTGTGATTAATTTTTTCTCTCCCAGATTACGTAGTTCCGATAATTATCGGAATTCGTAGATACTGTGCTCTGATTTGAAAAGGGTTATTTTTTCTTATTCATTTTGTAAAACAGATAAGCAAAACCTCCAACTAAATGTAGCATTACTATTCCAAAAATGATATACGGCCAATTACTATTCATAATACTGATTTTTGATAAAGGTAATAATAAGTGTTTTAGTTAACAGGATAAATGTTACACAATTTAGAAGATTCAATACTTGGGTTGGATTGTTTCACAAAAAGACATTAAGAAACAAATTACCTA
>Ga0256824_10000975_pt1 | contig 11062 bp, 13 predicted proteins | sample CV67metaG_FD_191570 | JGI IMG/M metagenome (GOLD analysis project Ga0256824, IMG submission 191570) | Hydrothermal vent microbial communities from East Pacific Rise, Pacific Ocean - CV67 | ecosystem: Environmental > Aquatic > Marine > Hydrothermal vents | place: Pacific Ocean: East Pacific Rise...
AAAAAATTATCAAAGATTCAACACATTTAGAGACAGCCAAATTTTGATTTTAGACGAAATAGGAAAACGCGTTTTAGCCGATTGGCAAAGAATCCAACTCGAAGAGCTTTTAAGCCACCGATACAATGAACAACTACCAACCATCTACATTACAAACTTAGAACAAGAAGCTTTTAGAGCATTTCTTGGGGTTAGATTGGCTGATAGGCTTAGAGAGAATGTTATTCGGATGTTTGCTTTCAATGGGGGGAGTTTGAGGGGGTAGGGGATAGATGGAAAATAAAATGTTAAATATTGATATATATCAATATCTAAATAAGAACATTATTCTATACTTTAGAATAATAAAAAGGATTTATAGATGATAATTTCAAATTATATGAAAAATGAACATAGAGCGTGTGATGAGTTATTTGTAGTTGCAGAGAAGTCAGTGATAGATGGTAATTTTGAACAAGCTTCAGAGCAGTTTCTTCTTTTTGCTAATGATACATTGAGACATTTTAAAAAAGAGGAAGAGTCTCTTTTTCCTACGTTTGAGAAAATTTCAGGGAGTACAGAAGGCCCTACTCAAGTGATGCGTTATGAGCATGAACAGGTTCGTGGTCTTATTGGGAATATGGCTGAAGCGATAGAGAGTAAAGACAGTGATGCTTATTTGTCTATGGCAGAGTCTATGATGATATTGCTTCAACAGCATAACATGAAAGAGGAGCAGATGCTTTATGCAATGTGTGATAGAGTTATTCCTGCTGAGTTGAAAGGCTCAATGCTTGAGGCTATGAAAGCGATGGAGCTTTAAGATTATGGGTAAAATTTTTCTTGATGCAAGGGAGATGGAGCATCCTGAACCTTTACAGGTCTCATTGGCTCATCTTCAGTCAATGAACGATAATGATTACTTTTATATGTTAAATTTAAAAAATCCTATTCCTCTTATTGAGATAGCCAAAGAGAAAGATTTTTTTCATTTGGAACAGCAAGATGGTAGTGAAAATTGGCATATTATTATCACTAAAAATTCAGAACTTGTTTTAGAAGATTTGGTAGATGTTTAATCAAGGAGGTCTCTCTTTAGACCAAGCTCCTCCTCTTTTTGTAGTGCTTGGTTTTTTTATTATGGCTTCTGTTTTTGGAGTTCTTTTAGGACTCTTTTTATTGTTAGATAATACGGGTCTCTTAACCTTTTTTTCTAATGGAAAGTCACTCTTTATTACGCATACTTTAGCACTTGGAGTGATGGCATCTTTTATGTTGGGTGCATTGTTTCAGATGTTACCTGTTATTGCAGGAGTGAGTATTAAAACACCGACTAAAAAAGTTTTTATTGTACAGACTCTTTTTATTGTGGGGCTTGTGATTCAACTTTATGCTTTTCTTAATGGTTCGCTTCCCTTACTTTACTTTTTAGCTTCTGCCTATTTGGGCGTAGGGTTACTCTATGCTATGGTGATTATGTTAAAAGAGCTTATTAAAATAAAAGACCACTCCAGCTCTTCAAAAGGAATGGTTTTTTCTCTCATCTCCTTTACTCTTGCCATACTCTTTGGTATCTATCTTTTGCTTACTTTAGGTGGTTATGTAGATGGAATTTTATTTACGCAAGTAAAAGAGATTCACTACTCATTTGCTCTTTTTGGTTGGGTCTCTTTACTTGTTATATCAGTCTCATTTCAAGTGGTGGAGATGTTTTATGTAACCCCAAAATATCCAAAATGGATGAGTAGTTATTTGACTTTAATTGTCTTTGCTTTGCTTTTAGTTAAAGGTGTGGCTATTTTTATGAACTTTCAAACAGAAATGATTACGGTACTTTTATCACTGCTGTTTATTATTTATGGAGGAGTTACGCTTCATAGACTCTATCTTAGAAAACGTCCAACTTCAGATGCTACGGTATGGTTTTGGCGTTTGGGAATGGGTCTGTTTATTGTAAGCATGATTATTACTCTTTTAGATACTTTTTTTGAGATAAACCCTGAAGTGAAGATGTTGAGTTATGTAACTTTTATCGGTTTTGCACTTAGTATTGTTCTTGCGATGACCTATAAAATTATTCCATTTTTAACATGGTTTCATCTCTCAAATCAAGGCTATATGAAAGCTCCAATGATGCATGAGGTTATTCACCCTAAAAAAGCAAAAATACAGTTCTATATGCATGTTACTATGTTGGTTATTTTAATGATTTCTCTATTTGTTAATCTAGCTTTTGTAGAAGTATTGGCTTCTCTTTTAGTACTTGGCTCTTTTGGATGGTTGTTGTACAATTTAATTTATGCAATGAAGAAATATCTCTATACGCAAAAGCATACAGAGAAATTTGAGTGGTAAGGTGCAATTTATTGCACCTTGCCTAGTTTACAACTTTTAATGTAAAACCAACTCCAAAAAAGTATCTGTTTTAAGTGATGCTCCACCTACTAAAACACCGTTTACATTTTCAATGGCTGAAATTTCTGCAATGTTTGCACCTTTAACACTTCCACCATAAAGTAGAGGCTTGTCAACGACTTTTTTAAGTGCATTGTGTGTTTGTGTAATCTCTTCTACCGATGCTGTTCTTCCTGTTCCAATTGCCCAAATTGGTTCATAGGCTACTACGAAGTTTTCATAGGTGGTATCGATGCCTTCAAATTGAGAAATTAAATGTTCCATAACAGATTCAATTCCTTCTTCTCTTACTTCTAAGGACTCTCCAATACAGTAGATAATTTCAAAACCTTGCTCTTTAAAGAATGCAAATTTTTTGGCTACCTCTTCTTGAGACTCTCCAAGAGTATCACGTCGTTCACTGTGACCAATAAGAATGGTGTTGATGTTGAATTCTGCCAATTGTTCTAACCCAACTTCTCCTGTAAATGCACCATTTTCTACTGGATAAGCATTTTGAACACCAATGGTAAAGTCTGAACTTGCATAATCATCAAGTGCTGTTATTGGAGGAAAAATATAGACCTTATCGTTGGGATTTTTTTTCATAAGTTGAGGTTGAAGTTTACTGAGATACTCTCGTGTTGATTGTCTTGTGTGATTTGTTTTAAAGTTTGCTGCGTATATCAATGGTTACCTTTTGTAGGGTGTTGTCCCCGACAACACCGTGTAATTAAAATATTTTAAAGGGTGTGTCGGGGACACACCCTAGAGAAGATTATGCTTTTAGAGCTTCAATTCCAGGAAGGGCTTTTCCTTCGATAAGGTTAAGACTTGCTCCACCACCTGTACTTACAAAAGTCATCTCTTCAACATCTCCTGCTTTTTGGGCAACATCAGCTGTATCTCCACCACCAACGATTGTTGTTGCATTAGAGTCAGCAATGTTGTGAGACATCTTTAAACTTCCTTTTGCAAACTTATCCATTTCGTAAACACCCATTGGTCCATTCCAAATAATGGTTTGAGCATCATTTAAAACCGAACGGAAGAGTCTTGAAGAGGCTGGTCCAATGTCCAGACCCATCCAACCTTTTGGAATCTCTTGACTTGTTACATATTTTGCAGGAACAGTATCTGAAAACTCTGGAGCTACAATAACATCTACAGGTAAGTAAAATTTAACACCTTTTTTACGGGCTTTAATCATAACTGTTCGTGCTTCATCTAGTAAGTCATCTTCTACGAGTGAAGTTCCAATCTCATACCCTTGTGCTTTAAGGAAGGTAAATGCCATTCCTCCACCAATAATAACTTTGTCTACTTTGTCAATCAGTTGTCTTAATGCTTCAAGTTTACCTGAAACTTTAGAACCACCAACAACAGCGACAAATGGGCGAATAGGATTTGCCAATGTTTTATCAAAGAATTTTACCTCTTTGCTTAATAAAAATCCTGCTGCTCTGTGGTCTGCATCAAAAAGTTTTGCCATCGCATCGATAGATGCATGGGCTCTGTGACATGCTCCAAAAGCATCGTTTACATAAATATCTACCATACTTGCTAACTCTTTTGCAAACTCAATGTCATTTTTAGTCTCACCTGCTTCATATCGAAGGTTTTCTAGTACAAGAACTTCTCCCGTTCTTAGCTTAGAGGCTTTCTCTTTTGCATCAGGTCCAACAACATCTTTTGCCAAAGTAATGTCTGAAGCCAATCTAAGTAGCGTGTGTAGACGTGTTACAACGGTTGCCAAAGAGTATTTGTCTTCATAAACATTGGGAGTTGGTCGCTCGTAGTGAGAGGCTAAGATGATTTTACAATCATGGTCTAAACAGTATCGAATCGACTGTAATGCACCACGAATTCTTCGGTCATCGGTAATGTTTCCATCTTCATCTTTTGGAACGTTGAAGTCACATCTGATAAATACTGTTTTTCCTGTTATCTCAATATCTTTTAATGTCTTCAACTTATGCTCCTTTACTTACATGCACAGCCATGTCTACAAGTCTACAAGAGTAACCCCACTCATTGTCATACCATGAGAGAACTTTTACCATGTTTCCACCAATAACTTGAATGGTATCCATTGCTACAACCGTACTTTGCTCTTCTCCTACGAAATCTTGAGAAACTCTATACTCAACATCTACACCTAAAATTCCTTTGTGAGAACCTTCTGAAGCTGTAGTAAATGCATTTTGTATCTCTTCTAATGTTACCTCTTTTGATAAATTAACCGTTAAGTCAACCATAGAGACATTTGGTGTTGGAACACGAATGGCTTGACCATTTAGTTTACCTTTTAGTTGTGGTAAAACTTTTGCAATGGCTTTGGCAGCTCCTGTTGTGGTTGGAACAAGGTTTGTTGCTCCACTTCTACCTTTTCTTGGATCTTTTTTATGCTTTGCATCAAGAATTGGTTGAGAACCTGTGTATGAGTGAATGGTTGTCATTAGTCCCGATTCTATTCCAAAAGCATCATCAAGAACTTTTGCTACAGGTGCTAGACCATTGGTGGTACAACTGGCATTTGAAACCACGGCTTGACCTGCATATTCATGTTCATTTGCACCGATTACAAAAGTAGCTGTGTCATCTTTTGCTGGAGCAGAGAATACTACTTTTTTAATACCACTATCAAGGTATACTTGTACAGACTCTTCTGTTAAGAAGACACCTGTACACTCAATAACTACCTCTGCACCACAACCAATAAAATCAATTTTTGCAGGTTCTCTTTCACCAAACAGTTTTGCTTTTGTTGAGCCAATATTTACATAGCCATCTTTTACAGAAACATCTTTTCTTGTACCATGAACCGAGTCATATTTTAATCCATATTCAATAATATTCTCAGCTCCACTAGCATTAACTGCTACCAATTCTAAATCATCTCTGTCTGCTACAATTCTCGCAACACATCTTCCTATTCGTCCTAAACCATTAATCGCAACTTTTAGTGCCATTTCTAAACCCCTTTTTTAATTAGTTTATTCAGCTATTTATGCTAAAATTTCTTATATGTTACATAAATAGAGGTTATCACTTGTTTAAAGATAGATTAGAAACAGTTGCACTTTTTGGTGGTAGTTTCGACCCTCCACACTTTGGTCATAAATTGGTAGTAAAAGAGGCGTTAAAGCTCTTAGACATTGATAAGTTAATTGTTGTTCCTACTTTTTTAAATCCTTTTAAAACTTCATCGTTTTCTACAGCTCAAGAGCGTTTTTCAATGTCAGTAGAGATGTTTAAAAGCTTTGATAATGTAGAAGTGAATCGATATGAGATAGAAGAGGAGAAGCCAACACCTACTGCTCAGACCTTATTGTATTTTAAAGAAAAATATGATGTGAAGTATATTATTATCGGAGCAGATAATTTAGATTCTATTGAGAGATGGTATAATTTCAAATGGCTTAACCAAGAGGTTACGTGGGTGATTGCTTCAAGATCAGGATATAAACTATTAAGTAGCAAGTTAAGAGATTTTAAAATTTTAAATGTTGATGCAGATATAAGCTCAACGGAAATAAGGAAGATGTATAAATGAGTACAAATGAGATGAGTATGGACAGTAGAGTAGAGCGAATAGTAGAGTTTTTAGACTCTAAAAAAGCAGATGAATTAGAGGCATTTAATTTAGAAAATATTGATTATTTAGCAAAAAGAGTAATTATTGCAGGTGCTTTAAGTGGTAAACATGCAACCTCTTTGGCTGAAAATTTAAAAAAAGAGCTAAGACCACATGGTGAAGAGGTTCTTCATATTGATGAAAGTGATGATTGGGTTGTTATGGATTTAGGAGATATTTTAATTCATATTATGACCAAAGATGCTAGACAGACTTACTCTATTGAAGATTTTTTAACAGAACTCTCTTCAGGTAAATTTGCAGTTGGACAATCGGTAAACTACCCAGGACTTAATTAAAAACTTATAAATTTTGCTTGTAGGGTTGGCTTTAGCCGACCAATTAAAGCAAAGTTGTTTACTCTTTTACAAATAAAATTAATGGTCGGCTAAAGCCAACCCTACACGTTCCCCCCTTAAATTATTTTTTATGTTACTCTTGTAGACTTAAGATGTTTTCTTATATACTTTGCAATACAAAGTACTTTGTATTTAAAATTAAGGATAATAATGAGTGAAAAAGATAAGGTCTTACGACAAATATCGGAAATAAAAAATCATCTAGTAGATAAAGAGAAGTTTTTCCCTTATAACTATCAAGCATGTCATGTTTGGGCAATGATTGCTGTAGTTTTAACGTTGAGTGTTGTCTCTATTTACGAGTATAGCATTGCAGTTGGGGCAGGGGTCTCTTTTCTTTTAATTGCCATTGGTTTTATGGTTGAGGGGTCATTGACAAAAAAAGTAAATGAGCGTTATGACATTGATGATTGTACGAAGCGTCAACAGTTTATTATGAAGAATTTTTTTATGATTTCACTATTTTTAATAGTAATAAGTTCGATACTTGCAACCTATCAACTATATGCGGTAATTTTATTATCATGGCTCTTTCTAATTTCTGTAGGTTATTTTGCTGTCTCTTTTAGTTTAAATATTAAATCATTTGAAAAAATGGCAACATTCAATATGATAATGGCACTAATCTTTTTAATTATTGGTGCTTATTTTAATCTTCTCGTGGGAAGTGATTCTCTCTTTTTTACCTTGACTCAAGCCGTGGTAATATTTGGTTTGGCAGTTGTTCCTTCTGTTATTGCAAGGGATAAACAAAAAGAGACAAAGGAATGTGGTGTTTGACCCCCTTCTGCACCAACCTGTGCGTTCAAAATTGCTCTCAGCGTTAATTACCAACGATGAGTTGCCGTTTAAAGCACTAAAAGAGAGTTTGGGTGTAACCGATGGAAATCTCTCTAGCCATCTTAGTAAGTTAGAAAAAGAGGAGTATGTATTAATAGAGAAAACCTTTCATGGAAAACGACCTAGAACAGTGATTCATATTACTCAAAAGGGAAAAGACGCTTTTGCTTCTTATATAGAAGCTTTAAAAAAATTTATAGAGGAAAATTAAAATGAAAAATATATTAATCATAACAGCACATCCAAGTGAGAAGAATCTTACTAAAGCCATAGCCGATATTTTCGTAAATGAAAAAGAGCGTCAAAAACATCAAGTAGAGAGAGTTGATTTGTATAGAGATAAGCAACTGCCTTTTTTGAACTTTTCTACAAATAGTGATTTATCTTCTTTAACCAATGAGCAAAAGTATTATCAAAAAAAAGTAAGTTGGGCAGATGAGATTGTCTTTATCTATCCTTTTTGGTGGGGAACAACACCTGCTATTTTAAAAAACTGGATTGATTTGGTTTTTACAATGGGTTTTGCTGCGAAATATGGAGAAAATGGACGACCCATCGGTCTATTAAGAGGTAAAAGTGTTCGTATTGTTACTACTTCTGGTGCTCCTACTTTTTTATATTGTTTAAACGGAATCAGAAGTGCCAATAAAAAAATATGGAAAAAGACCATAGTAGAGTTTTGTGGTATGAAATTGGATGGTTATCATCTTTTTGGTGGCATGGATACACATGGAAAAAATGTTGAAAAAATGTTTAAGTGTGTTAAAAAAATAGCAAATAAGTAGAGGATTGAAAAATGAAAAAAATAGTACTAACAACATTAATTACAGCAACAAGCTTAATGGCATTGACAAACATGGAGATAGCAAAAAAATCAGACAATGTAACAGATGGGTTTGAAAGTTCGATTGCCCAAACAGAGATGGTTTTAATTAATGCTTCAGGTCAACAGAGTGTTCGTCAATTGGAGATGAAAACGCTTGAAGGGGAAAATGGAGACAAAACCATCTCTACTTTTTTAACCCCTGCTGATGTAAAAGGAACAAAGACTTTAACCCATGAACATGTAAATAGAGATGATGACCAATGGTTATATTTACCTGCACTTAAACGGATTAAAAGAATTGCATCTTCAAATAAATCGGGTTCTTTTATGGGTTCAGAGTTCTCTTATGAAGATATTGGAAATCAAAATTATAATAAATTTACTTATGATGCGAAAGTAGAAGAGGTTGAGTTGAATGGTTTGAAGTGTTATAAAGGTTCTCGTATTCCAAAAGATGAAAACTCAGGCTACACCAAACAGGTTTCATGGGTCTCTATGGATAACTTTTTACTACAACAAGTAGAGTATTATGATAGAAAAAGTGAATTGTTAAAGACAGCAGTTTTCTCAGAGTATAAACAGATAGAGGGTGTTTGGCGTGTGGGAAAAATAGAGATGCAAAATCATCAAAATGATAAATCGACCATTTTAACTTGGAATGAAGAGAAGATTAAAGTTGGGCTTACTGCTAAAGAGTTTAATAAACGGGTTTTAAAACAGTAACATGAAAAAGCTTATCACTATTTCAACCCTTTTATCTTCTCTGCTTTTAGCAGAAGGGTTTGAATATAAAGGAAACATAGGGTTTGAAAGTGCTTACAGTAAGCACAACATGGAAAATAAGCGAGAGAGTCAAAATGCTCTGCGTTTAGAGTTGGAGTTAAAAGAGAAAATAAAAAGTGGTCAATTTGTTTTTAATGGAAAAGCCATTGTTGATTATGATGATAAAGAGCGTCGTTATTTTGATGCGAATGATTTGTACTATAAGCACGACTTTGAAAACTCTGATTTACTTATAGGGCGAAACACACGTTTTTGGGGTGCAATGGAGTTTTATAACCATACGGATAATTTTAACACTAAAGATTGGCGTGATAACCCTTTTGATTATGACTCTAAATTGGGTGCGAACAACATCGCCTATACACATTATTTTGATAACTCAGAAATTTCACTGATTGCTAAGGTTCATGAAACAGGACAAAAAGTTCAAGATAAAAAATCGGTTAACAGTTTTTTGCCTCCAAACTATAATGATAGATTAGAGACACAAGAGGATAAAAATAGACCAACCCTTTATCTGAAATATTCAGGTTCAGCAGAAGAGATGCAGTTGGATTACTCTGTAATTTATCAAAATGGATACGATGAACAGCGTTATTTAGCTCCTGTTGGAAGAGAACTTAGACAACATGCCTATTTGGTAGATAAATTGATGGGATATGCGACGTTGGTCAGTGGCGAAACCATTTATAAAACAGAAGTTGCCTATACCAAAAGTGACGATGAAAAAGTCTCTGATTATGCTCAAATCTCTTTGGGGGTAGAGCATACACTTTATGGTGTTTGGGGCAAATCAGATTTGGGACTATTGGCTGAGTATTATAAATATGATGCTCGTGATGGCTCAAAATTTGGGGCTAAAGATTTTGGTAATCTATTTGCAGATGACCTAACTTTGGGCTTTAGACTCTCTGTAAATGATTCTGCTGATTCAGATATTTTGGGAGGTGTTGCGATTGATAGAGACAATCATGAGAAGATTGCTTTTATGGAGTACAACAGACGTTTGCTAGAGAAGTATAAGTTAAAAATTTCTTATCAACATCTAAGTCCAAAAAAAGAGTCTCGTTTTAAAGAGATAGATTCAGCTAGGGTTGAGTTTGGTTATTACTTTTAATATAAATAGGAGAAAAAATGAAAAATTACATAGCATTCTTGAAAAAGTTTAGATGGCTCATCGTTTTTGGTGTACCACTTATTGTTTTGGCTTTAGCGTCAAGCTTAAAAAATGTAGAGATGGATGGAAGTTATCGTATATGGTTTGGGGAAGATTCAAAAATTTTAACCGATTATGATAATTTTCGTAAGACCTTTGGAAATGATGATGGGGTGGTTATTGTCTTTAAAGACCCCAATGGAATCTTTAATAAAAAGGCTTTGTCGAGTATTGATAGAATTACTGAAGCATTATGGAAAACGAAATATATTGCACGGGTTGATTCGTTAACCAACTATCAATATGTACATGCCAACCCTGAAGAACCCGATGATATTGTGGTTGAGGACTTTGTAAAAAATATTGGAACAGCCTCAACAGCCTACTTTGAGGATAGAAAAAAGATAGCCATAAATGACCCTTTGGTGGTAGATGCGTTTATCTCTAAAGATGGCACAACCACCATGATTTCGGCTCGTTTAACACCAAAAGTGAATGATGAATCTGATAAAAGTGTGGAGATTATGAACGCTTTACATAAAATTTTAGAACCTGAAATAGCACAAACAGGATATAAATATTGGATTAATGGTGGCCCTGCCTTGAATGAAGCATTTATGGTTATTGGCACATCTGACGCTTTAACCTTTACGCCGTTGGTTCTTTTGGCTTCTATGATTTTACTTCTTTTACTGTTTCGTCGTGTTTCAGGTTCATTAATTCCCATTGCTGTGGTGGTTTTTACCTTTTTAACCGTTCTAGCCGTTCAAGTGATGTTGGGTTATAAGTTAAATAACTTTACAGCAAACCTGCCTGTGTTTGTGGTTGCGATTGGTATTGCAGATGCTGTACATATTTATAGTGTTTGGTTAACCCATAAACAAGAAGGAGATGAGAACGAGTATGCTGTTTTACAAAGTATGCAGAAGAACTTTCTACCTATTTTTCTTACTTCTTTAACCACTGCAATTGGTTTTGCTACGTTAACCATATCAGAAGTGATTCCTATTTTAACTTTGGGAATAGCAACAGCATCGGGTGCAATTTTGGCATTTATTATTTCGATTGTTTGGATGCCTTCGGTGTTG
>Ga0256824_10000976_pt1 | contig 11059 bp, 8 predicted proteins | sample CV67metaG_FD_191570 | JGI IMG/M metagenome (GOLD analysis project Ga0256824, IMG submission 191570) | Hydrothermal vent microbial communities from East Pacific Rise, Pacific Ocean - CV67 | ecosystem: Environmental > Aquatic > Marine > Hydrothermal vents | place: Pacific Ocean: East Pacific Rise...
AGAAAAACCTTGTAGATGTGAAAGCCGCATTGGCTAAAAATGGCGATATTGCCTTTGCTTATGATGGAGATGCAGACCGTATTGCAGTACTTACCCATAAACATAACATAAAAGGTGACCAAATGGCGCTACTTTATGCTATGAAGATGGAAAATCCTACTGTTATTGGTGAAGTAAAATGTTCTCAAGTGATGTATGATGAGCTTGAACGCCGTGGGGCTACAGCCATTATGTACAAAACCGGGCACTCTAATCTCAAAGTAAAAATGAAAGAGACCAATGCTGATCTCGCGTGTGAAGTCTCTGGACACATTTTCTTCAAGCATCGTTATTTTGGTTATGATGATGCTATTTATGCCACACTAAGAATGTTAGAACTCATTGACGATGGTATTGACTTAGATGCTGAGATAGATGCACTACCTCAAGTCTTCTCAACCGAAGAGATAAAAGTGGAGACTACCGAAGAAGAGAAATTCTTGATTATAGATAAAGTAAAAGAGCTCCTTCAAAATCCTCCAGCGGATTTTCCTAAGATACTTAATATCATTGATGTTGATGGCGTACGGATTAACTTTGAAAAGGGTTGGGGACTTGTACGTGCAAGTAATACAACTCCTGTACTTGTCACACGATTTGAATCTACGGATGCAGATACAGCTAAAAAGTATGAAACACAAGTAAATTCCCTCATTTCAAAGGCAAAAGAGTCTCTATGAAAAATAAACTACATTTTAACACTACGTTAGGAGAGAAAGCTAACCTCGCATTTTCTGCATTAGAAAAAGAGAAAGAGAACATAGGTTATTACACCCTACCAGAACAAGATATCTCTAGTGTTTTAGCGTATTGTAAAACGATACCTGACTCCGTCGAATCTATAGCAGTCATTGGCATTGGTGGTAGTTCACTAGGTGCAAAAGCTGTCTATGAATTTCTCAAGCCTGTAGAAGTTTTGAGTAGAAAACTATACTTTTTTGAAAGCACTGACCCTATTAACATTAAAAGTCTACTCTCTAAAATGGATGTCAATAAAACACATTTTTTAGTCATCTCAAAATCAGGTACCACCGTAGAAACCTTTGCTATTTACAAATATATCCTTTCTCTCCAAGAAAACCCTGCATGTTATACATTCATTACTGACCCCGGTTCAGCATTGGAGAAGTACGCCCACAGCATAAATGCAAGTGTACTCCATCTGCCTGATAATGTGGGAGGTAGATTTTCTGTACTCTCTGTTGTGGGTCTTGTACCTCTAGCACTATGTGGTATAGATATAAAAGCTTTACTCTCTGGTGCATCCAACATTAAAAAAAGTTTTTTTGAAGATGGATACTTACATGATATTCTCTTAAAAAAATCTCTTTTCTATGCTAAAAATCATGCCCAATATCATATTAATTGTCTTTTTGCATACTCAGAATCACTCAAATATTTTTGCGAATGGTATGTACAGCTTTGGGGTGAGAGTTTAGGGAAGAAACAGCGTTCATCCGCTTTTAACGTTGGTCTTACTCCCATTGGTCTTATCGGTCCTAAGGATCAACACTCATTTTTACAGCTCATTATGGAAGGTACAAGAGATAAATCTGTCACCTTTATACAAATAGAAGACTTTCAAGATGAAATTAAAATTCCCAACACCACACTCACTCATCTAGAGTCATTAGACACACTTAATGGACTTCCGTTTTCACAACTTATAAATATGCAATGTAACTCAGTGATAGAAGCACTACAAGAAGAAGAAAATATCCCTCTTGACAGTATTACAATTCCAAAGATTGATGCCCAAAACATTGGTTCACTTATCTTTTACTATGAGCTTCTCACTTCTCTTGTCGGAGAACTCATTAATGTAAATACATATGATCAACCTGGGGTAGAAGCTGCTAAAATCATTTTAAAGAAGAAACTTACATCCATTTAGCTATAATTATTTAAAATAATTTAAAGAGAAACACATATGGTTAAAAAATGTCTTTTCCCCGCAGCAGGCTATGGTACACGATTCTTACCTGCCACAAAAGCAACTCCTAAAGAGATGCTCCCCGTCCTTACTAAACCCCTCATCCAATATGGTGTTGAAGAAGCTCTAGCAGCAGATATCAAAACAATGGCTATCATTACAGGTCGTGGTAAACGTGCTATAGAAGACCATTTTGATATCTCCTATGAACTTGAACACCAAATCAAAGGTACTACTAAAGAGCCCCTTCTTACAGAAATCCGTGGACTCATTAGCCAATGTACTTTTTCATATACCAGACAAGTGGAAATGAAAGGTTTGGGGCATGCTATTTTAACAGGTGAAACACTCATCGGTAATGAAGCATTTGCAGTCATACTCGCCGATGATCTCTGTACACATACAGAAGATAATGTACTCAAACAGATGATAGAAATCTATGAGAAGTATCAATGTTCTATTGTCGCTATTGAAGAGATACCGAAAGAAGAGACACATAAATATGGAGTCATCGCTGGTCATTTGGTAGACAATACAGATGATACTTACCGTGTAACCGATATGATTGAAAAACCAAACCCTGAAAATGCACCTAGCAATATGGCCATCATAGGACGCTATATTTTAACTCCTGATATCTTTGAAATACTCAAAGATACAAAACCAGGAAAAGGTGGAGAAATCCAAATCACTGATGCCCTTTTAGAACAAGCCAAAGCAGGAAAAGTAATTGCCTATAAATTCAAAGGTAAGCGATTTGATTGTGGCTCAGTAGATGGCTTTGTAGAAGCCACAAACTATTTTTACAACAAAACAAAAGGATAAATGATGAAAGGTATTATATTGGCTGGAGGATCTGGTACACGACTGTACCCTATCACAAAAGGTATCTCAAAACAGTTGGCACCTATCTATGATAAACCAATGATTTATTACCCACTTTCAGTACTCATGCTTTCTGGTATCACTGAAGTACTGATTATCTCTACACCTACAGACTTACCTCGATTTGAAGAGTTACTTGGTGATGGTTCAGACATTGGTATGAAATTTTCCTACATTGTACAACCTTCTCCCGATGGACTTGCACAAGCATTTATCTTAGGAGAAGAGTTTATTGGGGATGATGATGTCTGTCTTGTACTTGGTGACAACATCTTTTATGGACACGGTATGACAAAGCTACTTGCTACCTCTGTTCAAAATGCCAAAACCAATGATGCCACTGTTTTTGGTTACTACGTCAAAGATCCAGAGCGTTATGGTGTTGCAGAATTTGATAAAGAAGGAAAAGTAACTTCTTTAGAAGAAAAACCAACGCACCCTAAAAGCTCTTATGCCGTAGTAGGACTCTACTTCTATCCTAATGACGTCGTTAAAAAAGCACATAAAGTCAAACCATCTGACAGAGGTGAACTTGAAATTACCACACTCAATCAGGACTACCTTGAAGAAGATAGGCTGAAGGTAGAACTCATGGGTAGAGGGTATGCATGGCTCGATACTGGCACGCATGAAAGCCTCTTGGAAGCGTCTAATTTCATCCAAACTATAGAAAACCGTCAAGGTCTCAAAGTAGCTTGTATCGAAGAAATTGCTTACGAGATGGGGTACATTAACAAAGAAAAACTATTGGAACTTGCACAACCACTCAAGAAAAATCAATATGGTCAGTATTTGATTAAAAGAGCCAATGAGCATAATTTATAATTTTTAAAAGGAATTAATATATGAAAAAGTATCTTATTATAATAGCATTGTTTATAAACTCTTTATCGTCTTCTGAGTTAAGTGAGATGCAAAAGGCATGTGATGCACACGTTGCAGATGCCTGTTATACATTAGGTATGATTTTTGGTGGTTCTGATAAAATCAAACCTAACATTAAAATGTCAAGAGAGTATTTAACTCGTGCCTGTGAACTTGACCATACGCTAGCATGTAAAAAACTTGAAGGATTTCAAAGTGTATATTTAAAAGAAAGTACTGAGTAATGAAACTCTTCATTTCAATTTTCCTTCTTCTCTTCACACTGACACTCCTCTCTGCATCAACAAAGATTATGCTTCTTGGTGATTCCATCACGTATGACGATGCATATATCGACCATCCTTCATTGGGTGGAGGATCTCCTAGACCAGCTAGCTTACGTCATGGATATCGTAACCACCTATGGTATCTATTAAGAGATTCTCAATATCAAGTAGATTTTGTAGGCTCTCAGATTGCAGGTACAGACATTGTACCTATTTTTGATCCTGATAACGAGGGTTATCCAGGAGAGACAAGTAATGATATTGCAGATAAGACTTATAATCTGTTAGTTGATAATCCTGCTGATATTATTTTACTCTATATTGGTGCCAATGATTGGAGTGATGATGTTTCTGGGATTACACGTATTTTAAATAATATTGATTATTATGAAAGAGACTATTATCATCCTGTAAAAGTTATTATTGCGCGTATAGCAAATCGCAGGACCCCACAATCATGGATGACACACCTAAATAAAAATATTCAAAGACTAGTCAATCAACGTAAATTAGATAATGACGATATTTATATTGTAGATATGGAATATAATGCTGAGATAAATTATCCAAATGATTTTCAAGATCGAACACATCCTAATGATTTAGGATACTCAAAAATCGCCAATGCCTGGTTCAAAGTACTTCAAAATATTTTACCAAAACCTGAACCGTTAAATCCACTTATTCAACCTTTTGTAGAACGTTTTTATACAACAATATTACAAAGGCAAGGAGATGAAGAGGGCATTCGTTACTGGATTGAAAAACTCTCTACTCATACACTTTCTGCATCTGATTTAGCTAGAGGTTTTATTAATTCTGATGAATTTAAAAATGAAAATACAGATAATCAAACATTTATAGTTACACTCTATCATGCTTTCTTTAACAGAGAACCCGATATAACTGGTCTCACCTACTGGGAGACAAAATTAGAAAATGATGTCTCACGATTTAATGTACTCAATGGTTTTTTATATTCGTCCGAATTTTATACCCTTGCCCAATCTTATAATATCGAGGCCGTAGCTCCTTCAGAATTATTTGTCACACGTTTTTATACAAAGGCATTAGATCGTGATCCAGAAGAAAATGGTCTAAAATATTGGTTAGATAAATTACGTACATACCAAACAACTGCAAGGGGTATAGCCAAAGCATTTTTCTTTTCTGATGAATTTATCATGAAACAAGTATCTAATGAAGAGTATCTCATACTTTTATATCGTACACTTCTTGATAGAGAACCTGATACAGGAGGTTTAGAAAGATGGGATATCAAATTGCAAGAAGGGCTATCTAGGGAAAAAGTTTTAAACTCTTTTATCTATTCATCAGAATTTAAAGCTTTAGCACGTTTATACAATATTAGACTTTAATATGTCTCCCGTACAACTTCATAGAAGAGGTATTTAGATAAAATAGTAGTTATACAAAAAGGTTTATCAATGACAAACATTATTCTATGTGGTGGTTCAGGCACCAGACTTTGGCCTATCAGTAGAACACTGATGCCTAAACAATTTGTTAAACTTTTTAACAATAAATCACTTTTTCAACTCACTGTTGAACGTAATGAAACAACTTGTGATCAACAATTTATCGTTTCTAATGCTGAACAATATTTTTTAGCACTTGACCAGTTAGAAGAGCTTTCTTCAGAAAACAATAAATTTTTATTAGAACCTGTTGGGCGCAATACCGCTCCAGCCATAGCTCTCGCATGTTTTGCCCTTCCAGCAGAAGAAGTAGTTCTGGTTTCATCTTCCGATCATCTCATAAAAGATGAAACTGCTTATAAAGATGTATTGTTAAAAGCTGAAGCACTTGCTAAACAAGGTGCACTTGTGACTTTTGGAATCACAGCAGAATACCCTGAAATAGGTTATGGGTACATAGAGTCTGATGGTGAAAATGTAAAAGCATTTCATGAAAAACCAAATATAGAAACAGCAAAAAAATATATAGATGCTGGTAATTTCTACTGGAACTCTGGTATATTCTGTTTTAAAGCTGGCGTTTTTTTAGAAGAACTAAAATATTATTCCCCAGAAATTTACAATACTTCAAAACTTGCCTATGAAAATGCTAAAGATGATTCAATGCTAAGAGTTTCACATGAAGACATGATGAATATTCCAGAAGACAGTATAGATTATGCCGTGATGGAAAAAAGTAAAAAAGTAAAAGTTGTCGCTGCAAATATTGATTGGTCTGACCTTGGTAGTTTTGATGCTTTAGCAGAAGAATTTCCAAAAGATGAAAATGGGAATAGCCTAAATAATAACCTCATTGCAATCAATTCAAAAAATAACTTTGTATATGGAGAAGATAGACTTATCTCCTTAGTCGGAATAGATGATTTAATTGTTGTTGATACCCCTGATGCACTTCTTATTAGTAAAAAAGGTGATTCGCAAAAAATCAAAGATATCGTAAAAGAATTAAAGGGTAGAGATAGTGATTTACACCATATTCACCTTACTGCACATAGACCTTGGGGAACATATACCATCTTGGAAGATGAAGCACAATATAAAGTGAAACGTATTGTAGTTAAGCCAGGGAAAAGACTCAGCCTCCAAAAACATTTTCATCGGTCCGAGCATTGGATAGTGGTGAGCGGTACAGCAACTGTAACTGTAGGTGAAGAGACACGTCTCATACGACCAAATGAGAGTACCTATATTAAAATGGGTGAAGTACATCGACTTGAAAATGAGGGTAAAATAGACATAGTTCTTATAGAAGCACAAGTGGGTGAATATACAGGTGAAGATGATATTGTTCGTCTTGATGATGATTTCAGAAGAAGGTAAAAGATGACTATAGGGAGTATCAAAGCAAATGTTAAAGCTTGGCTTACTTTTGCACCAACTAGTAGACCAAGGAAAATGTTAAGAAAATACCTTTTTACTCTTGAAAAATCTATACATAAACATCCCAAAGTTGAAGCTACAATCTACTCAATACTCAATAATTTTCCAAAAATAAAAGAAAGACTGTTGAATGTCCGAGAAAATTCACTCCATACACATTCTTATCAAAATAGATTCCATTCCATACACCAGCTCTCTAAAGAAAGCCAAAAAATCCACCATCTACTCATAGAAGCTATGAAACAAAAGGAACATTAATGCGTATAGTTATCGATATGCAAAGTCTACAAACGGGTAGTAGACTTAGAGGGATTGGACAATACTCTATTAATCTAGTAAAAGCACTCATCAATAATAATACAGAACATGAAATTATCATTGTTCTTAATGGTCTACTCTCTAAAGAAATTATAGCTATTCGGCAAACTTTTTCTTCTCTTTTACCTGATAAATCAATCAAAATTTGGTATGCAGATGGTCCTACAAATGATTCACTAGGTACCCCAGATAAACAAAAAAATGCACAATTAATCCGTGAATCATTTCTCAAAGACCTTCAACCTGATTTTGTTTTATTAACGACACTTTTTGAGGGCTACCATGAAGACTGCATTATAAGTATACATGAATATTATCAGGACATACCAACAGCTACTATTTTCTATGACCTTATCCCTCTGCTTTTCCAAGATACATATTTGCAAGATCCCAAAATAAAAACTTGGTATCACAAAAAAGTTAAAACCCTGAAAAAATCTGATTTACTTTTAGCCATATCAAATGCTGCAAGAGATGAAGCCATTACACTACTTGAGTTAAACCCAGACAAAGTAGTAAATATCTCAGCTGATACTAATGATTTATATCGTCCTATAGATATTCCTATCGCAGCAAAACAGCATTTGTATTCTACACATGGTATAAAAGACAATTTTATACTCTATACCAGTAGTCCAGATGCACGAAAAAATCATGTCAAACTCATAGAAGCCTATGCAAAGCTCCCTCAACATATTATCGAAAAATATCAACTGGTTTTTATAGGGGGAATGCATCATACTATACAATACAAGTTCCGAGATATTGCCAAAAAATGTGGACTCTATGATGATAGACTCATCTTGACAAATCGTATATCTGACGATGCGATGCTTATGTTATATAACCTTGCTACACTCTTTGTATTTCCATCTTTACACGAAGGTTTTGGGCTTCCTGCTTTAGAGGCTATGCGGTGCCATACACCTGTTATTGGTTCAAATGTATCTAGCTTACCCGAAGTCATTGGCTATGATGAAGCTTTATTTGACCCTGAAGACAGCACAAGTATCGCAGCAAAAATAGAAGAAGTCTTAACAGATAAGGTCTTCTACAACACACTTACAGAACATGCAAAAAAACAAAAACTAAAATTTAATTGGGATACAAGTGCAAGAATAGTATTTGAATCACTTGCCACGCATATGTACAAACCACACTCCTCGTTAAATACAGAAATGATAAAAAAACAACTTATACAGAGTATACATATACCTGATACAGAACAAGAAAGTAACGAAGTGCTAAAGTATGCCTACGCCATAAATAAGACTTTCCCTAACAAAAAGAAAAAACAACTTTTTATAGATGTATCTGAACTCATACTCAAAGATGCTAAAACAGGTATACAACGTGTCGTACGTAATGTACTCCACGAACTTCTACTCTCTCCCCCTAAAGGGTATAACGTAGAAGCCGTTTATGCAAATTATGGAGAATATGGATATAAGTATGCTAGAAAGTTTCAAACAAAATTTTTAGGAAATAGTATAGATGAAGAAATAGATGATGAGATGATTGAGATAGCACCAAATGATGTGTTTTTAGGTCTAGACATGTCTCATGATATTCAAATTTTTCAACAGCAGTACTACAATGAGCTCAGAGAATATGGTATAAAAGTATTTTTTATAATATATGATTTACTGCCTGTTAAAAACCCTCAATGGTGGACAGAATCCAAAATCAAACAAACGGTTGTAAAAGAAAAATTTGAAGAGTGGCTGGAAATGCTTACTACAAATGATGGTGTCATTTGTATTTCAGATGCTGTAGCCAATGAGTTTTCAGACTGGATAGAAGAAAAATCCATTGAGATAGATAGCTCTTTTCAGATTTCCACTTCTCATATAGGTGCAGATTTACTTGCAAAAAACAATCATATTGAAATTTCTACTAAAGAAAATATTTTTATAGAACAGACAAAAAACACCCTCTCATTTTTGGTTGTAGGTACACTAGAACCAAGAAAAGCACATGCACATATTTTAAGTGCTTTTGAGTTACTCTGGAAACAAGATATAGATGTGAACCTCATCATTGTAGGAAAAGTTGGTTGGTTAACTCAAGCACTCGTAACGAGTATTCAAGAACATCCAAAACTAGATAAAAATCTTTTTTGGTTACAAAAAATCTCCGATAACTACCTCAATGAACTCTATAAAAACGCTACTGCTCTCATGATTGGTAGCTATGCAGAAGGATTTGGACTGCCCCTCATAGAAGCAGCACAGTACGAGATACCTGTTATCGCTAGAGATATACCCGTATTTCATGAGATAGCCAAAGAGTTTGCCTTTTATTTTCCAAATACAAGTGAGCCTAAAATATTGGCTGATTCCATAAAAGAGTGGATGACACTGTATTCACAAGACAAACACCCTAAGTCATCTAACATACCTTGGCTTACATGGAAAGAATGTGCTAGTCAAATAGTACAACTTCTTCATTTGGAGCAGAATAAATCATGAAATATTATGATTCTGACTTTATAGACCATGCATATCTGTCTATCTTAGGACGAGAAGCAGATAAAGACGGGAAAAATGACTTTTTATCCAAACTAAGATCAGGAGCATTATCTAAAGAGGATATATTATTACTTCTTAGAAATTCACAAGAAGGTATGGATAAAAACCCTCAAACATACGAAAATAAAATAAAATTTATCTTTTTTAAACTCTATAAAATCCCTATTTTAGGCTATATACTCCAAACACTTACCATACTATTCACCTTACCTGCACTCATGAAAAAAATCAATACCAATGAATCAAATATGGAAGAAGATTTATTTTTGCATGATGATAAACTCAATCAATTATCTTCCAAAGTATCTTATGCTGATTTAGAAAATATTATAGAGAAGCTCTCTTTTCATATCAAATATCAAGCTCATACACAGGAGAAGAAGATCTTAATTTGTTGTAATGCTTACCCCCCCAACTTCATAGGAGGGGCGGAACTTATCGCACATTATCAGGCATTGGAATTAAAGAAACAAGGCTACACAGTTAAGGTATTTGCTGGAGATTTTCATATAGATGTAAAACACTACGATATGTATTATGATAGCTATGAAGGTATTGGGGTTCATAGGGTCAAAGTAACACCTGAAGATTTTGATGCAAATGGCATAAACTTTAGACATAAAGAAGTTGAAAAACATTTTCAAGATCTTTTAGATGATTTTCAGCCAAACATTGTACATATGCATAATATCATAGGACTCTCTATACTTCTAGCAGTTATAGCCAAAAAACAACATATAAAAACTTTTTTAACTCTACATGATGCCTGGGGATTTTGCTATAAAAATACCATAATGAAAAACGATGGTGCATCCTGTCACAACTATACTGAATGTGACCAATGTATGCCTTTGATACATGATGACAAACACGCAAATATCCCTCTAATTATGCGTAAACATTATTTTATGTTAGCCTTAGACAAAGTAGATGTTTTTATCTCTCCTAGTAAGTATCTAAGAGAGCAGTACATACAAGCAGGATTTCATCCTGATAAAATAGTAGTACTAACAAATGGCATAGATGTGGCTAAGTTTGATTTAGCAAAGATACCTAGCGATAAAATACGTTTTACTTTTATTGGTAATCTAGGAAATCACAAGGGTGTTTTACTCATTCTTGAAGCCCTTATATACATAGAAAAAAAACATAAACTACACATCAACATAGTTGGTGAAGGACCGCTCAAAGAGAAAATAGAGAACTATCTCGTAGAACATTCCCTATCAGAGTATGTTACACTTTTAGGTAAAGTAGCTAATCATGAAGTGGTACGTATTTTCGCAGAAACGGATGTCTACATTATACCCTCCATGTGGCCAG
>Ga0256824_10000977_pt1:0-10000 | contig 11046 bp, 4 predicted proteins | sample CV67metaG_FD_191570 | JGI IMG/M metagenome (GOLD analysis project Ga0256824, IMG submission 191570) | Hydrothermal vent microbial communities from East Pacific Rise, Pacific Ocean - CV67 | ecosystem: Environmental > Aquatic > Marine > Hydrothermal vents | place: Pacific Ocean: East...
CACCTCTTCTTCACTTTTCGTGAGGCTAGCATCACGAAAAGTGAAGAAGAGGTGTCTAGCTTCCATCGTTCAAAAGAGATAAGACTTGAATCGACCGAGATGGCTAGAATTTTGGAATCAAAATAGTGGAAAATTCGCGTCGTTATGATGATGATGAACGATTTGGCTACCTTAATAAGTCCTTAATCTTCTCCTTTTTGGCCAAAATCGGAGGTCGACCTCGACCAAAACTCGGAGACTCAACTACAACGTTACCTCGGGACTGACCTCAAACCTCCCTTAGAGCAACTCAAAGTCGATTCAGATACCAGGTAGAGCTCAGGTTCGAAGCTTTCTTTGGGCATATGAGCCCATTTCCCCTTGATACCGGCCGATACCCTTGTTAAGCGGATAACTTCATCTTTCTATGGTCAAAAAATTCATCACGACCTCCAACTGCCCCAATATCCTACCAACACCCTAAGGGCTCTCCTAAACCTTCTCGGCCAACGTTTCAGCCTCATCGGAGCCCTTAACAAAAATCCGAGCAAAAAGACAGCTCCAGCCATTTTTTTAAATTTGAGCATTCGCACCTCGAGGTCGTCTTATATTTACAATCTCTTGGTGGTTAAGGGACTATGAGATGATTATCTAAATCCCGGTCTCTTGCGTTTTCAAGGGAAATAGGGAGATGGACTGATACAAGTTTTTTGAAATATTTTCGTATGACTGTCGTCCCCTCTCCCCTCCCCCCAGGGTAGGGACCCTCTCTGTCTATTTTCAAAATTTATGGAAAAACTTTTATTAGCTGATGGGGGTCCGACCGCGCCGAACTAGCAAGGCTGCATCTCATAGGAAGGGGTCCCTTGCTCGGAGACGAAGAATGAGCTGAACATACCACTGAGCATTTCCGATCTTTTTTGGCCAAAAATTGAGAATCTCAGATCGGGGCTGGAAGAAGCAGAAAAGGCTGATTTTCATGAAAATTGGGTGGATACTCGAGTCGAAGGAGCCTGATCGTCGAGATCCGTAATCCCCATTGTCCTCCCTAACAACCCTGGAGCCAGGAATTTCCCGAATCCAAGACAGTATAGGCCGTAGACTTCATGCTCGAATCTGCCATACTGGCCTATTTTCCCCAAAAATCACCCTCATACGCGACTAACCAGAAACAAGCCTCTTTTTTGGGCAAAAAAATAAATCTAGGCATCTACTTCCCACGAAACCTTGACAGAAGACGCGGTCAGTCGTATAACCACTGCTCCTTTAGTTTTAGCCTGCTAGCCGACCTTTTTAGAAATTCATCAAAAATCGTGACTTTTGAGCAAATATGGTTTTTCTGGCCGCAAAATTTTTATATGGCCTCTACCCTCACAAGGATCTCCCAACATACGCTTTATGGCGCCCTCCTCAAAGTCTACCAGGTTATGAAGGGCGTCGAGGTCCCAACGAACTGATAATAATTTTCAAAATATTCTCACCAGATAATTACCACTATAGTACTCCTATAGGGACTACTAGTGTATTGTCTTAGATTCTGTTTTTTTTAGAAATTTTTATCAGGCAACCTGAACAACGTTTGCTCGAGATTCCACCTTCGTTTGGACCAGGAGAGGCCGTAGAGCATCCACCTTGACCACCACCCAAAATTGATCTCTTGGTCCTCTAATAATTTTCAAAGAGTTTCTCTATCAGGAAATTTTGCCTGCATGAATACATAGGGGGAGGTATACCTGCCTTATCCTGGTCGAGATGGATTGGAAAAATTGGTTTCCGAAATTTATTTGGCCAACAAAGCGGGCTTGAGAGCCTGTATCTCGAATAGGAGGCTACCTGGGGAAGGCGGTCCTGATGTGTCGAGCTGAGCCCCGGACGAGGGTTTTAGGGCCAAATAAATTTTAACAGGATAGTTTGATTTTTGTTGAGTAATGGTGGGGTAGAGGGTAGGCACTTCCGGGCTAACTTCGAGGTAATGAGAAAAAAACGTGGAAACCGTGTTGTAGACGACCTTCCCCACTCAGTAAGACTGTCACCTAGAGCTGGCAGCAAAAGCCGATTTTTAGCATTTTTTTCAAACCGAAAATTATTTGGCTATCCCTCTACCACGTTTGGCCCTCCTTTCGCCTATGTGGGCTGCTCGGGTCACCGACCCCACCACCAAGCTCTCTACCAAAGTGAAAGGCTAAATCGGCTAATAATATTTTTTTGGGGAAAATTTTGAATCAGACACACAGTGCTGCCTCCCCCAAGGTACCTTACCATGGTGGTAGTAGTTCCTCAAAGAAAAAATAATTATCTGAAAAAAAATATTAGGCCATCACTATCTCCTATTGAACTGATTCGAACTTCGTTGGGCTCCAGAGACGATTCTAAGCACTTACCTTGACTACGGTGGGTAGAGCTCAGTTTGTTGGGCTAATAATTTTCGAGGAAATAATGGATTCGATTTCGAAATTACTACAGCACTGTATAGGGGTGGTAGGGAGTGGTATGATGCTCACTAATAATTGAAATTGCTATTTTGAAAATTTATTAGAAGAACGAAGGGTCCTGAGCCCTTATAGGAGGGTTCATACGATGGAGAGACCCCTATTCCCTCATCAAGGTGTGCAGAAGATTTCCTTGAATCGATGATGCGGAAAAGTTCTCGTCAATTTTCGATTTTGCAGAAGAAGTTGAAGAGGAAACCAAATTAAGGAAACTTTACGAAGGGCTTGTGACTCAACAAGGAAGAAGCTCGAGAATTCGCTGGGCAAACCTTCTTAGTCCAGCCTTTCTACCACAAGAACGTGGGATCAGCGAAGGCAGTCGAGGACAAGGAGCGAAAATGACCTCTTTTTGACCCCACTCTCAACTTCATCTTGACCTTGACATTTGAGAGACCCTGAATCTCATTTTTCCAAATTTGAAATTTGGGAGCTCATTTTGGGGATATCGTCTAAAAATCTAACTACGTCGCAGATCGTCCTAAGGACAATGGCAAACGACAGAGAGACCCCCAATCCCTCCTCGAGGTGTGCAGAGGATTTGCTTCAATCGACGACGCGGAAAACTTATCCTCAATTTTCTGTTTTGCTGAAGAAGTTGAAGAGGAAGAAAAGTTAAGGAAACTTTCCGATGGTCTAGCGACTCAACAAGGTAAAAGCTCGAGAATTCGCTGGGCAAACCTTCTTAGTCCAACCTTTCTACCACAAGAACGTTGGATCGGCAAAGGCAGTCGAGGTCGAGGAGCGAAAATGACCTCTTTTTGACCCCACTCTCAACTTCATCTTGACCTTGACATTTGAGAGACCTTGAATCTGAATTTTTCAAATTTGAAATTTGGGAGCTCATTTTGGGGATATCGTCTAAAAACCTAACTACTTCTCAGATCGTCGTAATGAGGCGCGCATACGATGGAGAGACCCCCTATCCCTCCTCGTGGTGTGCAGAGGATTTGCTTGAATCGACGACGCGGAAAACTTATCCTCGATTTTCTGTTTTCCTGAAGAATTTGATGAGGAAGAAAAGTTAAGGAAACTTTCCGATGGTCTAGCGACTCAACAAGGTAAAAGCTCGAGAATTCGCTGGACGGGCCTTCTTAGTCCAGCTTTTCTATGACAAGAACGTGGGATCGGCGAAGGTGATCGAGGACAAGGAGCGAAAATGACCCCTTTCTGACCCCACTCTCAACTTCATCTTGACCTTGCCAATTCTAAGACTATGAATATCCGAGTTTTCAAATTTGAAATTTGGGATTATCTTGGTTTGTCCGTGTTGAAACAACCCCAGCAGAGAAATTCCAAAAAATCATCAATTTTACCCATTCTTCAAACAACCCCAGCAGAGAATCGGAAAAAAGAAGAAAATGATGCTGTATTGAAACAACCCCAGCAGAGTTTATCAAAAAAGTCAAGTTTTTTGAGGAAAATTGAAGCAACCCCAGCACAGTTGATGAAAAAAAAAATATTTCTTGGTTTATTCAAGCAACCCCAGCACAGTTTCGGAAAAAGTGATGTTTTTTTTGGTATCTTCAAACAACCCCAGCAGAGTTTCGGAAAAAGTGATGTTTTTTTTGGTTTATTCAAACAACCCCAGCACAGTTTCCTAAAAAGTGATGTTTTTTTTGGTTTCTTCAAACAACCCCAGCAGAGTTTCCGGAAAAAAAAAAATTCCAAGAAATGATTTTGTGAAAAATCTTGAGCTAACCCCAGCAGAGATCGGAGGTTCTTGGATCAAAATTCTCACGAAGTAACCCCAGCATAGAATGCCTGAATTATTCAGGAAATTTTCAAAGACGGATAATTGAGAAGGAGAAGCTTCAAATGACTTTAAACTCGGTGACCTGCTTACTGAGGATATCAAGAGACTCCGACTGCAATACGAGGATGTGAGGAAATTGTGATGACGAGGAATGACGACCTTTCTGAAAAAATCATTTTCTTTTTTCTTTTCAAGCCTAACTTGATCATCTTTTTTCTTGAACGCTCACTATGCGACTGAGGCCGGTTACCATCTACAAAAGTAGTGACGATCATTGAGATCAGTAACCCAAGGTTTTCTTCAAATCGGAAATTACTGGATTTTTTCGAAAATAATTTTCTTTTTTCTTTTCAGAGCAAGCAAGACACTCGATCAAAACAAACCCCTTTCGAGAGTTATCTCTGACCCAAATACCAGCATAGTACGCTGCGGGACCTCGAGGTTAGGCACAAGGTTTCGAAAAAATTGGGAAAAACTCAGATTCCAAAATGGTCGATCCCACCTCCTGACTTCTACTTTTTCAAAAAACACCAGCATGAGGATATCGCTATAGGTCCATTAAGTGACCAAGCAGGACTCAAGAGAAGATTGAAGGTTTCAGTCTGAAGAAAGGGATGAAAATCTCATTTTTGATGGAAATTTGGATTTTTCATTTTCTCTGCACAGGATATGGTGCACGAGACTGACGGAGCATATTAGGGGCCTACAGACCTTAGACTCCAGCAGAGGTTGAATCTTGAGTGCAAAGAGTGCTCAGATTGAAAAAGTCATTTTTCCAATTTTTATTCTGGATAGGGGTATGTGATGAGTTGGTGAGAAATGTTGCGGACGGACGACGGGACCTAATGGAGGTACTGAGCCACTGGGCTCGAGGCTGTGGAGTGTGAAGTTTTTGTTCCAAAATTACTACTTTCTGAAAATGACTTTGCCATATTTCCCACTTTCAAAAAAGGGTTCAAATCCGCGCAGGCAACGATGCATCTACGTGCATACTTATAGAGAAGAAAAAATTTGAGAACAAAAAAAAGATGAAAATCAAAAGCTTTTAAAGCGAGTAGAATTTCTGAATTTGGATTGTCTCAAACCCACAACTTGCAATATTAGAAAACGCAAGTAACAAGGGCTTTATCTATGAAAACGATCCGTCTCTATTATGACAAATTGCTGTCATGGTGTGGTGGTGATGGCTGAAGGAGTTCGCTCCTCTAACCAACAAGAGTTGTTGTATCGATATCCGAGTGATATTGGATGCTAATAGCTAACGCGTAGGTAGCATTTCAGATAGGTTGTAGAACGCCTTTCTGTCATGTCCTACACCAAGGTTGCGTATGTGAGAATATACAATTTGAGCTTTCTCAATTGTTATTGATCGTACGTTAACCGCAAGTTGCAAGTAACTCTGGCACAAACGAACTGTTGTGATTCTTCGGAAGATCGACAGCCTCGTTAGGCTTGAAAAAGTCTCGGAGAAACCTATCTGCAGCCGGACGAGCTTCTCTTCGGAGAGGCTTTGATGGAACGTAGTAATCTGGTTGATCCTGCCAGTAGCATATGCTTATCTTGGAGATTAAGCCATGCATGTCTAGGTATAAGTTATATACGGCGAAACTGCGAATGGCTCATTAAAACAGTTATAGTATATTTGATGATGTTTTTAGATGGATAACCGTTGGGAAACCAGAGCTAATACATGCATAAAAGCCTTTGGGCTGTATTTATTAGCTATAAACCAATCCCTTTGGGGTTGTGAGGAGTCATAATAACTGATCGGAGCGCACTTGTGTGTGCTAAATCATTCTAGTTTCTGCTCTATCAGCTTTGATGGTAGTGTATTGGACTACCATGGCGTTCACGGGTAACGGAGAATTAGGGTTCGATTCCGGAGAGGGAGCCTGAGAAACGGCTACCACATCCACGGTAGGCAGCAGGCGCGTAAATTACCCAATCCTGATTAAGGGAGGTAGTTACAAGAAATATGGAATTCGCTTTATGCGAAGATCTAACTGTGTTGAATGTAAACCGTTCTTCGAATGCGATTGGAGGGCAAGTCTGGTGCCAGCAGCCGCGGTAATTCCAGCTCCAATAGTGTATCTTAATGTTGTTGCAGTTAAAAAGCTCGTAGTTGAATTTCTGGCGGCCTGATCAAGCTTATGCGAGATCTTGGGCCGTCATCCGCGTTGGATTCTCATTCGATCGCAAGATCAATGTTAGGAAGGCGCATTTTACTTTGAAGAAATTAGAGTGTTCCAGGCAGGCTATGCTTGAATATTACAGCATGGAATAATGGAAGAGGACAAGTTCATTTTATTGGTTATTGAGCTTTGTAATGATTAACAGGGACAGTTGGGGGTATTCGTATTGAATAGTTAGAGGTAAAATTCGTAGATCTATTCAAGACGCACTAATGCGAAGGCATTTACCAAGGATGTTTTCATTAATCAAGAACGAAAGTTAGGGGATCAAAGACGATTAGATACCGTCGTAGTCCTAACTATAAACTATACCGACTAGGGATTGGCAGGGGGAGTCCTCTGTCAGCACCTAATGAGAAATCAAAGTCTTTGGGTTCTGGGGGGAGTATGGTCGCAAGGCTGAAACTTAAAGGAATTGACGGAAGGGCACCACCAGGAGTGGAGCCTGCGGCTTAATTTGACTCAACGCGGGGAAACTTACCAGGGCAAAACTCGAGAATGATTGACAATTTGATAGCTTTTTCTTGATTTTGAGGAAGGTGGTGCATGGCCGTTCTTAGTTGGTGAAGTGATTTGTCCGGTTAATTCCCTTAACAAACGAGACCTTAACCTGCTAAATAGAAGCACTCATTATCTGAGGGTTTTCTTCTTAGAGGGACTAATGATACAAGTCATTGGAAGTTTGAGGCAACAACAGGTCCGTGATGCCCTTAGATGTCCTGGGCCGCACGTGTGCTACACTGATACACGCAACGAGTTCTTACCTAACCCGAAAGGGGCTGGGAAATCTTGTTAATATGTATCGTGCTAGGGATTGATCTTTGTAATTCTGGATCATGAACGAGGAATTCCTAGTAAGCATAAGTCATCATCTTGTGCTGATTACGTCCCTGCCCTTTGTACACACCGCCCGTCGCTCCTACCGATTGAGTGATCCGGTGAATTTTCTGGACGTTTAGATCTTTCGAAAACGGAAGTTAAATAAACCTTATCGCTTAGAGGAAGGAAAAGTCGTAACAAGGTTTCCGTAGGTGAACCTGCGGAAGGATCATTAACGCCAAATTATATACCTGACTCGGACTCTGTCCGCAGTCATTTATCCAAAATAAACACTAAATTTTCAACGGTGGATATCTTGGTTCCCATAACGAGGAAGAACGCAGCGAACTGCGATAAGCAATGCGAATTGCAGAATCCGCGAGTCATCAGATTTTCGAACGCAGCTGGCGCCGTGAAGTAACTCTTTGCGGCAAGTTTGTTTCAGTGTATTTGATTATTCCAAAACTAAATGTGATTGAACCTCGGTTCTCTCATTAAACATGAGTGTCAGGTGTTTTGACCAAGTGAAGTGGTCTCTGCCTTTTGGCTGGGGATTTCATTTGCTCTCAGAATGCTGCAGCACAGAACTGTTAGTCTTTAATAATAATCTTACCTGAAATCAAGCTGGATCACGCGCTGAACTTAAGCATATCAGTAAGCGCAGGAAAAGAAATCAACAGAGATTCCGTTAGTAGTGGCGAACGAACACGGAAGAGCTCAAGCTGTAAAGCTCTCGCATTTGCGGGCGCGTTGTAAGCTGAAGGTCCATACCTAGGGTGGAACTGGCGCATAAGTTGTTTGGAAAGCAACGGCAAAGAGGGTGAAACCCCCGTATTTGGCGCCGGTGAAGCTTAACAGGTGGGGCCGTAGAGTCGAGTAGTTTGGGATTGCTGCTCTAATCGGGTGATATACTTCATCCAAGGCTAAATATCGATGGGAATCCGATAGCGAACAAGTACTGTGAAGGAAAGATGAAAAGAACTTTGAAAAGAGGGTGAAAAGACTTGAAACCGTTGAGAAGGAAGCTATGGGAGTTGGCCGTTGTTGGCTATGTACGACGAAACCGAAGCGTGAGGAGTTCTTTACAGGCTCGGAGCGTGAAGGGGAGGAAGTGCCTCTACCAACAGAAGGCAGGATGGGTTTTCAGAGCGTCAGAAGTTAGCTGTCTTTGGGCAGTTAATGAGGCGTTCCGGGGACCGAGGGGCTTTTGCGATCCTGCCGAAAAGGCTTCTATAGACCCGTCTTGAAACACGGACCAAGGAGTATACGAATACTGCGAGTTTGCGGGTGTCAAACCCATAGGCGTAATGAAAGTAAATTTAAGGTGCCAAGGTGTAAAAACTGGCAGCATCAGCCGTCCAGTCTCTTCTGAGGCAGGTATGAGCGAGAGCAGTATTCTTATGACCCGAAAGATGGTGAACTATGCATGAGTAGCGTGAAGTCAGGGGAAACTCTGATGGAAGCGCGAAGCGATACTGACGTGCAAATCGTTCGTGAAACTTGTGTATAGGGGCGAAAGACTAATCGAACCATCTAGTAGCTGGTTCCCTCTGAAGTTTCTCTCAGGATAGCTAGGGCAATGAAGCAGTTTTACCAGGTAAAGCGAATGATTAGAGGTACCGGGGGTCTTGAACTCTCGGCCTATTCTCAAACTTTAAATTGGTAAGAACCAATGTGTTTTCTTATTTGAACACTTGGGTAGAATGCGTGTCCTATGTGGGCCATTTTTGGTAAGCAGAACTGGCGATGAGGGATGCACCTAACGTTGAGTTAAGGCGCCTAAGTCCGCAATAATTTGACACCATAAAAGGAGTTGATTCGTTTAGACAACAGGACGGTGTCCCTGAAAGTAGGAATCCGCTAAGGAGTGTCTTAAAACTCACCTGTCGAATGGGTCAGCCCTGAAAATGGATGGCGCTACATTGCGGTGCCGATACTCAACCATCGGAGCAAATATGAAGCTTTGATGAGTAAGAGGGCGTGAGAGTAGTATAGAAGCTAAGACGTGAGTCAAGGTGGAACTGCTCTTAGTGCAGATCTTGGTGGTAGTAGCAATTATTCAAATGAGAACTTTGAAGGCCGAAGTGGAGAAGGGTTCCATGAGAACAGTATTTGGTCATGGGTTACTCGGTCCTAAGACGTAGGGAAATTCTTCTATGTAAGTGCGATTCGCACGATGTCAAAAGGGAAATCAGTTAATATTCTGATAGCTTTTCTGGGATACTATGCGGCAACGCAAACGAGCTCCGAGACGTCAGCACGAACTCCTGGTGAGATTTTCTTTCTCATTTAACTCTTTATCGCCCTGGAATTGTATTGTACAGAGAGATGGCTTAAAGAGAGGAATAGCAGACCACCATTTGGGCTGTCAGGTGCGTTCGTGATGATCAATGAAAATCGGGGGGAGATTATTATTTGCCAGAAAGTCCGTACCAACAACCGCATCAGGTCTCCAAGGTTAGCAGCCTCTGGTCGATAAAATAATGTAGATAAGGGAATTCGGCAAATTAGATCCGTAACTTCGGGAAAAGGATTGGCTCTGAGGATCGGGTGGGATGGTGTCCTTCACGACTGCTCGGGAATCTCAAAGATCTAGGTGCAAGCCTTAGTCCACGAGAATCTCAGCATGACGTTGCGGCAGCGCCTGCAATTAACGATCAATTCAGAACTGAAGCGGACAAGGGGAATCCAACTGTTTAATAAAAACATAGCATTGTGATGGCGTGAAAACGTGTTGACACAATGTGATTTCTGCCCAGTGCTCTGAA
>Ga0256824_10000978_pt1 | contig 11043 bp, 11 predicted proteins | sample CV67metaG_FD_191570 | JGI IMG/M metagenome (GOLD analysis project Ga0256824, IMG submission 191570) | Hydrothermal vent microbial communities from East Pacific Rise, Pacific Ocean - CV67 | ecosystem: Environmental > Aquatic > Marine > Hydrothermal vents | place: Pacific Ocean: East Pacific Rise...
GCAAGACGATGTTAATGCATTAATGGAAGCAGTGACTATGCTGTTAGAGAATTATTCTCCGACAGAAGTAGCAGCTACAGAAGAGGTAGAAGTTGTAGAAGAAGTTCAAGCACAAGAAGAAATACCAGCAGAGGAGGTAGAAATGGTGAGCCTTTCTGATGGTAAAGAAAAAAGATCACCGAAAGTAAAGTACGATCCTAGTATGACGGTCCAAGATAGAATCAAGGCCCAGTTAGGAGTGTAAATATTTAATAATTTAATAAAGTCCTAGAAATAGGCAAATAAGTATGGCATTTAATATAACTAGTACATACGTAGGAAAAGACTCAAAAGAATTTGTATCTCCAGCTGTAATGGCAGGAAGAACTTTAGCAGTACCTACTGTTACTATTAAACGTAACGTTAATTACAAGTCAAGAATCACTAAAATCTCTATGAGTGGATTGGTAAAAGATGCATCATGTGCATTCGATCCAGCAGGGACAGTTGATATCGCTGAAGTGTGGTTAAACGTAAGCAATCTTGAGGTAAACCTTGAGTTATGTAAAAAAGACCTTTATGCTGATTTTATCGGCTCAGATATGGGTTGTGGAGATCCAGCACCAGCTGATTTCTTAAGATTCTTAATCGCAGAGATCGGAGCTAATGTAGCTGACGATATTGAGACTAAGATCTGGCAAGGTACAGCAGTAGCTAATTCATTCTTAGGATTTGAAGGTATTGCAGCTGCATCAAGTGATGTTATCAAAGTAGCAGGTGCTGCAACACTTACATCAGCAAATATTATAGCTGAAATTCGTAAGGGTATCGCAGTAGCTCCAGCAGCTATCTTAGGTAGAAGCGATTTATACATCTATTTAGGCTCTAAAGCTTATCAGATGCTTAAACAAGCTCAAAATGATAAAGCAAATGCATCTCCATGTGGTGAGAATTGTGTAGCTTTAGATGGTATTACAGTTCAACTGGCGCCAGGAATGAGTGATGATACTTACTTCATCGCACAAAAATCAAATATGTTCTTCGGTACATGGGAAAATTCAGATCTAGCTAACGTAAAAGTTAAAGATATGAGTGAATTCTTAGAAGACAATGTAAGATTTGGAATGTGTTTCTTCGCAGGAACTGCAATTGGAGTTGAAGCTGAAGTAGTTACTTACGGTATAGCATAATTGATTTATATAAAACAGGGAGGTGAATCAAGTAGCCTCCTTATTATTAACATTTAAAAAGATATAAATTATGAGTTGTGATATAACAAAAGGAAGATTATTAGATTGTAAGGATGCTGTAGGTGGTTTAAAAGCTGTTTATTTCATTAATTATAATACGGCGGTGTCAACAGGTTTTACATTTGACCCAACAAACCCTAATATAATTAAGGATTTCGGTAGTCCATCAACACCTCCAGATGCATTTAAATATGATTTGCACTTAGGTAATGATCTTACCCAAAATATTCAGTCTAGTGCTGAAAATGGAACCTTATATTTCGAGCAAGTATTAAGCTTGACTCTGAAAAAATTAACTAGTGATGATAACTTTAACGTTAGAGAAATGGCTTCTGGTCATCCTCACGTGATTATCGAAGATCAGATGGGTAACTTCTGGTACGCTGGTTTAGTGAATGGTATGGATGTAACAGGTGGTACAGCCGTAACTGGTAATGCTTTTGGTGATCTTAACGGTTACACATTAACATTAACAGGAATGGAACGTGACCTAGCAAATTACATTGAAGGTGGTTTAACAACTGTTGAAACTGGATTCACTATAGTAGAAGGTACTTAATAGTATTAACATAAATTGATCAAGTATTAACGCACAAAATAATATTTGTAATCATAAAATAACAGGGAGACTATTGTGCGTGGTCTCCTTTTTTTATACATAATATGGAAAGAAATAGAAGAAATGTAGTAGCTTTATCTTTGGAAACAGAAGGAGTTGCCTTTGATGTTAGTGAATCAATAGGTAGTAAGTACGTTTTCTTTGGTAATAGACATAATTATTACAAGAAGATAAATAAAGCATACGATGACTCTGTAACAAACCAGACATCTATAAATTCAATTATAACTTGGATATATGGTAATGGTTTAGATTCAGAAAACCAAGAAAAGCTTGACTTAATTAAAAAACTATTTAAGCCAAAAGATCTTAAGCTAATAGCGAGGGATTATAAGAAATATGGAGCCTCATGCTTCCAAGTTGCCTATACAGGTACAGGGAAAGGCAGAAAGGTTGCCAAAGTAAAGCATCACCCAGTATATAAGATAGTAAAGGGTAAGAAGAATAAAATGGATGAAACCGACTTCTACTACCATTCTAACAATTGGGACAGTCATAACGCTAAAATAGTAAAGATACCAGCATTTGGGACATCTGCAGCTAAATTAGAGTTATATTACATTGATGGTGCAAATACATCAGATGATATGTACTACAGTAGAGTAGATTACCATTCATCTTTAAAATACTCAGATTCTGAGGGAAGTATAGCAGATTATCACGTATCTAACATTAAAAATGGGTTCACACCAGGACTTCTTATTAATTTCAACAATGGAATCCCAGAAACGGATGAATTACAGTACGAAATAGAGCAAGATGTTATCAATAAATGGGGTGGAACTAACAATGCTGGTAAGATTATAATCAGTTTCAACGATAGTTCAGAGAATGCTCCAACAATTGAGTCTGTACCAGTAGCAGATATTGATAGAATCTATGAGTACACAGCTACAGAATCACAGTCTAAGATATTAATGAGTCATAGAATTACATCTCCGTTGCTATTAGGGATACCAGTAAAGACAGGTTTTAGCAGTTCTGCAGATGAATTAGAGTCAGCGTATAAATTATTCACTGCAACAGTGATTAAAGCGTACCAAGAGTCTCTATTAGAAGCTATAAATGATGTATTAGAGGTAAATAACCTTGATGATGAGGAATTATACTTCATACCAATGGTGCCAGTAGACTTTTTCAGTAAAGAAATACAAGAAGAGATCATAAAAGAAGATAATGCCGATGAGGTAACTAAAATAGCAGACTAACAATGGCTGAAGTATATCTACATAGAAGAGCTGATAATAATGTACCAACATATGTAGGTATAGGGCTTGGTGCTGGAAGGAAGCATGAAAAAGGTAAAAGAAGAGGCGATTGGTGGAACAGAATTAATAATAAATATGGGCTAGTTCCAGAAGTTTTAATTGATAATATATCATATGAGCAGGCAAAACAGATTGAGATAATGATGATATCAAGATATGGAAGAATATCAGATGGCGGTACATTAATAAATCTAACTGATGGTGGAGATGGAATGGTAGGATATATACCAACAGAAAGTACAAAAGAAAAGATGGTAGTTGCTGTATCACAATTTGATAAAGAAGGTAATTATATTAGAGATTTTAAATCATTAAAAGAAGCATATAAGTTTCATGGTATATCAGACAGTACATCAATATCTAAAGCAATAGCTGGAGATAATCACACAGCAGCTGGTTTTAGATGGGCATATAAAGGAGAAGAACTAAAAGTTAATAATTACAAATATAAAAGAATAGTGCAATATGATTTAGAAGGTAATTTTGTTGCAGAACATTTTGGGAGACCAGAAGTAACAAAGAACACAAATATATCATATAAAATGATTGAAAGAGTGCTTAATGGCAGCAGGAGACAAACACATGGATTTATATTTAAATACGAACAATAATGAAACAGGATAAAACAAAGTATAACGCTAGAATGCAGAAGCTTTTAGAAGAGAGCTTAATATCTGTAGAATATCTATCTGCTGGTACGCTTACTGATTTTAATATCACACCAGAAAAAATAATCCCATATATTATAGAGTTTCAAGAATTAAGATTGGAGCCGTTAATAGGGACTAAACTATATAGGAAATTACAGGAGAACAACCTTACTTTCGAGTATGAATTATTACTTGAAAAGTATGTGATGAAGTATCTTCTTCATGGAGCATTATCTTCATTTATGAAAGTAGGTGGGTATAATTTACAACAAGGAGGTCTTTACCGCCATGTGCCGTCTCAAGGCGAGCCTATAGAGCACTTTGAGATAAGCTTACTTGTGAAAAACGAGCAATCTAAAGCAGATGAGTATAGTAAAAGGATGATTAACTTTATCAAGAAGTATCCTGGATATTACCAAGAGTATTTAGAGTGTGTAGGTGATGGTATCGCAGCAAGACGTGGTAAAAGAGTTATCACAGGTGGTTGGGGATTACAAAGAACAATGACTCACAAAGATAAGGAAGAAGTAAGTGGTGATTTATGGGCAAGCGATGCAGGCTGTTGTGCTATTGAATCATCTTGTGCTGGTGGTAATTGCCCACCTGATACTGGAATATTTACAACAAGTTTCTATTGGGGTAATAATGATCTAACAGATATAGGCTTCGATCCTACAACTTTAGATTATACAAGCAATGTTACACCTATAAGTGTTACAGCACAGCCATTGAATGATTACTTCTGGATAGTTTCAGAGGATGACTTCGATGTAGCTCAAGTAGGTATACAGATTCCAACAGTAGATTTCACTGATCCTAACGCTAATACAGAGATATTTGTGAAAGGTTCAGATGCTAACTACACTTGGATGAGAATTAAGATAAGAGAAGTTTATGAATCAGCAGTGGTTTTTGAAATAGTATAAATTATGGGATATAGACAAGTAAATACAAGGACAGACCTAATCACCTTACCAGCAGTGGTATTAGATGAGAAGATCTTCGTAGTAGATGAATCTAGCGTGTATAAATACATTGGTGGAGGATCTAGCGATTTGAATAATTGGATATATACAGCAAATGATGATGGATATGTCTATAGAGGAGAGCTACCAATCGCTGTAGGATTTGATATGCAAAGCAGGCGCCCTTTAAATAGAAAGGAATTTGCCAAGACACTAGAAGATCTGAAAACTATACCAAATTGCTATGAAGGAATTGAGGTAAAAGTTAGAGCTGATGGTAATAAAAAATACATGTGGAATGGTCAAGATCAAACTGACCTAAATAACTGGAAGCTAGTGGCTAACCCTGCAGCACCTCCATCAATAGTTGACTTAGGATACACTCCTTCGCCTACAAATGGTACAGTTACTAACACAGATGGTACAGACGCTACAATACCTTTAGTTGATTCTACTAATGCAGGTTTAATGAAGCCTTCGGATAAAGATAAACTAGATAATATAACTCCAGGAAGTCTTGGATGTATTGATGAAGATATTGAGGCTACAATAGATGTAGGTGGAATTGATTCAGGTGATATTATACCAGATGGTATGTGTTTAACTGCCTTTGTTAAGGAATTAATAGCTCCATTGATATTACCAACAGTAAAAGTTATTAATAGTGCTTCTATTGCAGGAGTTACACCAGGTACAGTTGAAATAGGTTCTACAATATCAATACAGTTAACAGCTACATATAATAGAGGTTTAATAGAATCTAAGAATGGTGCACCAGACGTGCCTTTAACAGGTCCAACAACAGCAACATCTTGGTCAGGTGGAGGAATAAGCCCTACAGGTTTAGTTAACACTCAGGCAATACCAGGAGCAAACTTCTGGGTAGCAGAAATGGATTTCTCAGTTGGAACAGATCTTTACTATGATAGTAATGGGGATGAAGCACATAACTTAGATGCTCAAAGAGGTCCAGGTGGTGAATTAGTAGCATCAGCAGATATATTAGGTAGTTACAGATATTGGCACACTTCAGGAAGTATTCCAGTAGGGTCAGCAGCAGTAAGAGCGTTGCCAGACACAGGATTCTTCCCAATAGGTAGTTTCGATATAGTAATACCAGCATTTACTAAGCCAGTTGCTTTTTATATACCAGCAACACATGGAACAGTAAAAATAATCTATTTAGAGTCATTCAATTTAGATGTAACAGGAGATTTCGCTGAAGTAGCAATGAATGTAGACGATGCATCAGGAACAGCAGCTAATTATAGTAGGTTTGAAACATCTATACCAGGAATAGGATATGATGAAGTAGCAACTTACAGAGTAACAATAACTTAAAAAGAATATGGGATATTTAAATTTACCAAATGGCGTTAGAATAGCTGGATCAGATCCAATTGACGCTGATAGATACATAGCAACTGATATTGCACAGAGAGACTTGCTTATACCTAACGGTAGAGCTAAAGAGAGCCAACAATGTTACGTTGAAGCTGATCAAACATTATACATCCTTAAAGGAGCAACTAATGCTGATTGGGAAACAGTTGGTGGTGGTGCTATAGGAGTAGGTACACCAGGCCAAATATTAGCAACAGATGCTGCAGGAACTGGTATTGAATGGATTGATGATATAACTTCATGGACAGTATTCGGTGAGGGTAGTGCTTTCGGTGGACCGCCACCAGTAACTACACCTCCAGTATTCTTTAGTGCTACAGGTAAGAATTTTAACATTGTAGTAGATATAACAGAGGGTACTAATAATACAGTACTAGAGTTAAAAGTAAGTGATGGACATCTTCAAGTATATGAAAGTGTTAATAAAGGATTTCAGATTGCTAACCGTTTACAAATAAATAAAGATGGTGATACTTACCAATTAGAGTTAGAAGGCCCAGGAACATTCGCATTAAAAGCATACTATAATAATGAAAGTAAGCCAGATTCATATATAAATGGTGAGCCTTTTGGAGGAACTATGATACCTAATGGAGTATATTATAGAAAAGCTAATGAAACTCATGGTAGCTCTGGAGGATTAGGGTATGTTGTAGGACCTTCAGATTCAATGGATGGCACATTACCAATGTTTGATGGATTAACTGGGAAACTTATAAAGGATTCTCATTTAGTACCAGGAACAGCTGTATGGAATGCTAATAAATTACAAAGTGTTAATGTTTCGGCTACAACACCTACAGATACACAAGTTTTAACATATAACGCTTCAATACCAGCTTGGGAACCAAAAGATGCTGGAGGTGGCGGTGGAGGAGATGATCTTCAAGCTGTTACAGATGCAGGGAATACTACAACTAATGAGATAAAAATAGTTGATAATAAAATAGATGTAGATGGAGTAGAAATAATATCTGGGAGCACTAAAATTTATGATATATTAAAATCTCATGGATTACCTATTAGTGTGCTTAGTTATGGTGGAGGAGATACTAGTAATCCAAACTTTGGTTTTGGTAATTCATTAAGTACAAATACTGGGAAAGGCGTTATTTCAATTGGATTAACAGCAACATATAGCAATACTGGAGACTCATTAATAGCCATAAATGGGGCAAATAGAAATACTGGTGATAGTTGTATAGCTATTGGAGAGAATTCTTTAAAGAGTAATTCAGGTAATAGTGTTACAGGTGTTGGTATAGGTGCTCTTTATGGAAATACTGGACAAAATGCTTTAGGACTAGGTATAACTGTTGGATTCTATAATAAGGGACTTAATAATACTTTTCTAGGGTATTATTCTGGTCATAATGGCTCATCATCTGCACCAGAGAATTCGTTCGCTAATTTAACTTTATTAGGAGCAAACACAAAAGCTACAAAATCAAACCAAGTAACTTTAGGTGATCCAGCAATAGAGTCTATTAGAACAATGAATGATAACTATGGTGTAACAGTTCCATTAGGAGATAATGACTTGATTACCAAGAAGTATGCTGATACCAATTATTCAGGTGGAGGAGATTTCGTAGGAAAAGATAAAACAAGTACAACAACACAAATTGATAATATATGGACTGGAACACAGGCAGAATATAACGCCTTAACACCAGTTGCAACAACATTATATTTTATAATCTAAGATAGTATGAAAGTAGGAACATTATGTTTAGAAGACGTTAGAGTAGGCACACAAAAAGTACAAAAAATTATGGAGGGTACAGAACAAATATATCCATCCACAGGTACTCTATACGCTGAATTTACCATGGCTGATACATCTAAGTTATTCCACGTTAATACTAATGACTTTGAGATGCATCAAAACTGTGCTGCTCAATATTCTAGTGATAATGTGAATTGGACTACTGTTCCAGGAGGAGATACAGGTGTAACTGTTTCAGGAAGCCTTAAATGGTACGTGAGACAGCACCCAGAAGGAGTTAAGTGTACTTATATAGGATTTGGTACTAGTGAGTTCAATGAGGTTAACCAATTTATATCAGATTCTATAACAGTAATGAATTACACATTTGGTGGGTGTAAGGAAATAACAACAGTACCAATGTTTGATACAAGTAATGTTACAAGAATGCAAGGGATGTTTAATGGATGTATAAAATTAGATACTGTTCCTTTATTTGATACTAGTAAAGTATATGATATGAGTGTAATGTTTAGTGATTGTGATGTATTAACCTCAATACCGTTATTTAATACAGTTAATGTTACTGGAATGCAGGATATGATGTATAAATGTCCTCTTTTAACATCTTTCCCACTATTAAATACAATAAATGTAGAGGATATGACAGCATTATTTAAAGGGTGTACTTCTTTAGTTAATATACCAGCACTTAATACATCTAATAACAGGTGGTTTAGAAATATGTTTGAAGGATGTTCATCTTTAGTTAATATACCAATTATGGATACATCTAAAGGTACTTTATTTGGAGATATGTTTAGAGATATGCCATTAGTAGAGTGTATACCAGCATTAAATACAACATTAGGTACTAATATGACTTGGATGTTCCTTAATTCTGATAATATATTACATCCAAATTATACAGAACAAAAAGCGTTAATGGATGTGTCTGGTGGAGGTTATATTTATACATATGATTGTGCTAATAATGTACCAAGTTATGTTGAGTCATTTAACGGTACTCTTGGAGCTGAGTGGAGTTTATCTGGTTGGAATATATATGGAGGTAATATTCATGCGTCAACTGCTCCAGGCGGTGATGCAACAGCTACTTTATCAATACCAGTAATGGCTAATTCTGGAAGGGTTCTTATAGAGATTTCAGCAAGATTCCAAGCCTATTCATGTGTACTTAAAGTTAATGGAGTAGATATGGGAATAATTGATACTCCTATAAATACAAGGGATCAATTAGAATATAATTTACCAGCTGGGAATAATGTAATAGAATTTATAGTTCCAGGATCAGGAATGCCACCATCAAACCCAGCAATATTTGAGGTATTTAGTGTAGAAGTAATAGAAGATTAATAATTAATAAAATAGATAAAAATGGTTGATTTACAAGTAAGCAACAAACAAAGAGTATTTAATCTGTACGGAGATACAGTGCAACTACCAACAGACAAAGAATATAAATTGAATTACGGTGACCTTGCTTATAATAAGGAAACTGGAGAAGGTCATATTTATAAAGGAGAAATAACAGGATGGGAATTAGAATATACTGACCCACCAAAGTTTTATGCAGAATTTACAATGGAGGATACAGCAGACGCCTTAAAAGTATGGGGTAGTCCAGGTTATGCAATATACACTGATTGGGAAGCTATTCAATATTCATCAGACGGTACTAACTGGACTGATTTAGGGAATAATGACGTAGCTTTAACAGGACACTTAAAATGGTACCTTAGACAAAAGCCAGGTGTACATGACTGTTTTGGTATAGAGTTGGAATATAGTGAAATATTAACAATTGATAAGTTTGATTGTGGAAGATTTACTCAGTTCAGCAATACTTTCTATGGTCAAACAAAACTTAAATCAATAGATATTGCACTAGATACTAAAAGAGCAACAGATTTCACTGCTATGTTTTCACAATCTAAAGTATTAACACATATTGAACCTTTTGATACATCCAATGGGATTACCTTTTACGCCATGTTTAGTGGGTGTTCTGCTATAACATCAATACCAGATTTTAATACATCAAAAGGTGTTAATTTTACATATATGTTTGTACAATGTTTTGAATTAGTTAGTGCCCCAAGCATAGATACACAGAAAGGAGAGGAATTCAATCTTACTTTTGGGCATAACCCTAAATTAACATGTATCCCAAAAATAGACACAAGATCAGCTATAGATACTAGTAACATGTTTGGTAATTCACCAGCTATAGTTAGACCTAATGCATCAGAACAAACAGCAATTATGACTATTCCAGGAATTGAGTGGATTAACGATGCTCCATGCCCAATTTAATATTTAAAACAGAGAAATTATGGTAAATATACAAGAAAGTAATGAACAAAGAATCTTCACTTTATATGGAGATACAGTACAACTACCTGATCCTGTGATTAATAAGTTAGATTATGGTGATAGAGCTTATTTTGCTGAAACAGGTGCAGGATACGTGTATAGAGGAGAAATAGGTGGATGGATTGAAGATTTCCCAATACCTTAATATTAACTATTAAATAATAAATTATGCAAATAAGAAACACAAATTACACGTATATCATATTAAATGATACATTACCAACACAAGGTCCAAACCATTTAAAGTTCGGTGACCTGGCGTATGTGATTGATACTCAGGAGAGTTACTTCTGGAACGGTTCTCAATGGATGTCTCACCCTTTTGGTGGGGGTGTTCAAGCTGACCCACCAGCGCCATATCCTCAGACATTGCAAAGTGTAGAGGTCGGTGTAAGTGATATATTTATATCTAAAGCAGAATGTGTAGAAGCAGCAGGTCTATTGACTGAGTTTTACTGGGAGGAAGAAAATTCATTCTTAGTAAAAGACACTCAAGGAGTAGTAAGGCCTACATACTTAGTTCATTATTACCCTAACGGTGATACAGATGAATCAGGTACAGCCTATAGATTCTATGCAACACTAATGATGAAAACTCACTAATGGGAAAATTGGATAGATATGAAAGAGTAGTATTAAGGATTATAGTCGCTTTGATTATGATCCTGATATCTGCTATGCTATACACATCATGTTCAGCTACATTTATAAAAGGACAGGGTAATTCCTCGAATACAACTATAAGTACAAGAGCTGATGACGCTAAAATAGATGTGTTAGACAGAAGTAAAAGAGCTAAAGCC
>Ga0256824_10000979_pt1 | contig 11036 bp, 8 predicted proteins | sample CV67metaG_FD_191570 | JGI IMG/M metagenome (GOLD analysis project Ga0256824, IMG submission 191570) | Hydrothermal vent microbial communities from East Pacific Rise, Pacific Ocean - CV67 | ecosystem: Environmental > Aquatic > Marine > Hydrothermal vents | place: Pacific Ocean: East Pacific Rise...
TCATGTATAATCTTTTTTAAAATTATATCTTATTTATGGAGTAATAGCTTATGAGAAAAATTATCCCCCTTAGCCTTCTTAACGTGGTTTCCCTTTTTGCAGCCGAAGTATCTCAAGGCGAGATGCAGAGTATCTACTTTGAAGCGGTTCTATTTATTGGAGTATTTGGGACTATGGGGCTTATCTCTTACATCTACTCCAACCGTCATGCAAAGGCTTATAGTGTTTCAAAAGAGGCTATAGAGCGAAGAGAGAAAGAAAAAGTACGTGAGAAAAAGAAGAAGGTAAGAATCCAGAAACTCTCAGCGATGCTCAAAGAAGAGCTTATAACACAAGAGGAGTTTGCTGTTTTACACAACCACTACTCATAGCTTCACACTGTTTTCAAAGGTGTTCACACTCTCTATACTCTCTAAAACTAAGCTGTTCATAACACTCTCTTCAATCTTATACTTTGTTCTAAAAGCTAGAATTTTATCTGTATTGAAAACTTCTATATCTCTCACTAAAAGATAAATTTCACCTAGTACACCTTTGTACTCTAAGAGTGCATATTTCACCTCATCAGAGATATACATATGCTCTAATACGGCATCAAGTTTCATAGAAAAAACGACATCTATGAGAGATAAAACACCTACAAAATAGGCTTCTCCCAAGGAATTACTTCCAACATGAGGATTAAGAATTTTTAAAACTTTCTGCATAAGTTCTGTACGACTTTTTGCGAGCAACATCAAAGGAGAATACTCACTATTTTTAGAAATAGCCTTAGAGTAGAGCATCAACATTAGCCACTCTGCAAGAGGACGTCGTCCAACAAGAGTTAAGATATGGTGAATCGAAGATATCTTCTTTCGAAAGTGAAAATAACCAGAATTAATAAACTGTAAAAGCTGTACAGTTACCGCATGATTCTCTTCAAATGCAGAAGTAAGTTCATCTATATTAGTATCTTGAATGAGTAGATTATATAACTTTAAAATATTAAACTGTTTTGGGTCATACTTTACACTCTCAACAATATTTGGCTTCGCTAAAAATGCACCTTGAAAAAAGTTACACCCTATTTTTTGAGCTACTTTATATTTCGATTTTGTGTCAATCTTAGAGCCAATTACTTTGATTCTTCGCTCTTGCAACATGGCAACTAGTGAGTATACATTCTTATCTAACTCTTTTGTTAAATCTAATTTGTAGTAAGAGAGTGTATCAAAAACTACTCTATATTTATCCAAAGTAACTTCATCTAAAATATTATCATCTATGCAGAGTTTATAGCCTAAAAGGTGAAGTTTAGTCACTCTCTCAATAACTTTATCATCCATATTTATGCTGGGGAGTATGGAAAAAATAAAAAACTCTCTTGGAATAGAGAAGATAATGTCACTCATCAAAAATTTATAGTTAATCTTTACAAAAGCCTTATGATTTCCAAGAAGTGCTTGTGTTCCAAACTTATTTAAAACATTGTTAATTACTGAAGCACTTACAAAACGCTCGTTTAGACCATTGTTTTGAAGCTTTTTATCTCTGTATAAAATCTCATATGCAAAAAGTTTATCTTCATTGTAGACTATAGACTCTCTTCCTAAATAAACATGTTCCATTTCATTCCTACTACCCTAACAAATTCAAATTAAAGTATAACATTAATTCGTGATTTTAAACTTATACATCATAATAGATGCCGCCACTGCTACATTAAAACTTCGTACATCATCCATCATTTCAATCTTTACACTCTGTGAGCAAGCATCCAAAACCTTTTGACTTAAGCCTTTACCTTCATGACCCATTAGTAAGACCCATTTTTGAGGAACTTTTACATCTGCTAGGTTTATGGAGTCTTCTGTAACTTCTGCTCCAAATATCTCATAGCCATCATCTTTAAGTCTCTGAAGTGTCGTAAAAATATCTTCATACCGATGCACGTTAAGCTTACTAATATGCCCCATTGAAACACGCAGTGCTCGTCTTTGATAAGGATGAGGGGAAGTAGTTGGTAGCAGATAAGAGTCCACACCCAATGCAGCTGCACTTCTTGCTATTGAGCCTATATTTTCAGCAGAAGTAATATCATCGAGCATAATTATATGCTCCCCTAGTTCATCCAAAGATTTCTGGGCTGGTCTTATACCATGCATCATACAGTTATGGTGTATCTTATGCCCTACAATTTTTTGCATCTCGTCTTTAGTAACCACATATAGTTTTGCTATACCCTTTTGGGCTAGGAGCTCTTCAAACTCGTCATAGTATTCTTGAGTTGCTAAAAGACTTTTAACTTCTATGTTGGTCTCTAAAAGCACGTTAACAACCTTAGGACTATCGGCTATAAAACTTCCATCTGCTCTAAAGGCACTATCTCTAAGCTGATGGTATATCTCTAGCTCGGTATCTCTAATATCTTGCATCTTTATATAATTCATACTCATATAATATCTTTTTATGTACAATAGCTAGAAAAGAGAGGCAAAATCTATGAAAATACTTCTTATGGAAGATGATGCTGTTCTCTCAGATATCCTACTTGATTACCTCCGCGAATCTTATGATGTGAGTTATGCTTATGACTCAAAAGCGGTCTACGAGACTCTTGAAAATGAGAAGTTTGACCTTTTTATTTTTGACATAAATGTACCAGGACAAAACGGCTTAGAACTCTTACAAGAGTTACGAGAGTTTCATGATACTACTCCTGCGATTGTTATTACTGCTTACACAGATACAACATATCTAAAAAGTGCTTTTGAACGTGGTGCAAATGACTACATTAAAAAACCTTTTGAGCTAGAAGAGTTAAGTGCAAGAGTGCAAAACATACAGCGACTTTTTCATATAGAGACACAAGAGAGAGTAATCATAAATGCTAATGTGAGTTTTATCCCATCTCAAAAACAGCTCATAAAAGATGGGAAGACTCTCTCTTTGAGTGCTAAGGACAGTCTCATTCTAAGCTACTTTCTTAACAATGCCAAAAGAGTTGTAACTAACGAAGAGCTTATTCAAAATATTTGGGATTTTGACTCTATGCCAAGCGATGCTACGATTCGCTCACACATTAGAACCATTCGAGAGCTCATAGGCAAAGAGCACTTAAAGACTATTCGAGGCGAAGGTTACCTCTATGAATAAGATTACAAGGCGCTCTTTTTACTCCTTTTTAACCCTCTATCTCTTCTCCTCGTTTCTCTTTTTAAGCCTCGCTTCTTACTGGTTTTACTCTGCACAGGTCTCTATGGAGATGAATGCTAACTACTACAAAATGAGTAATATTTCTAACAAGGTAAGCTCCGATGTTATCTATGCACAGATGATGAACAAAAAATTTACTCTTGAGATGTTTGATGGCTCGGCTGTCGCTCTTTTTGACAAAGAGAAAAAGCTTCTCTATGGTATGAAATTGCAAAAAATTGATTTTTCTAAAGAGTATTATATGGAGGGAATGATTTTTACTCATATCTCCAAAAACAGTGCAGGACACCTTGGAGTAGAGTATGTAGTAGTCCAGAGTAACGAGTGTACAAACAATGTCAAAAAAATCAAAAACTCCATCTTTTTTACCGCTATTATGGTGGCAGTTGGTATCGTCATAATTTCAGTATTTCTCTCCAACATATTTTTACGCCCCATTAAAGAGAAGATGAAAGAGATAGAGGACTTTGTAAAAGACACGACACATGAGCTCAACACTCCCATAACGGCTCTTATAATGAGTACATCACGGGCAAAGAGTAAAAAGGTGTACGATGCAAAAATTATGCAAAATATCTCCATTAGTACCAAACAGCTCCATGACATCTATGCATCTTTGAGCTTTTTGAGTTTTGACAATGCGAGTGAACAAGCGCAAGAGCTTGAGTTTGATGCAGTAGTCGCTAGTACTATTGATTATTTTAGTGAACTGCTTGAGAAAAAATCTATCCATCTGCACTTTGAGTCAGAGTCTTGTAACTTAAAAATTGCACCAACAAAGGCAAAAATGCTGGTTAACAACCTCATAAGCAATGCTATAAAATACTCCCATCCAAAAAGCAGTATAAAGATTTTTGTAACACAGAACTCACTCATCGTGCAAGATGAAGGCATAGGGATAGCCAAAGACAAACTAGCCCTTATTTTTAAACGTTTTACAAGGGCAAACTCTTATGCTGGTGGATTTGGTGTTGGATTAAGTATTGTGGATTCTATTGTTAAAGAGTATAGCTTTACAATTAATGTTGAATCAGAATTAAATGTTGGAACAAAAATCAGTATAAATTTTTAGATACTCAATAGCTCAATATCCTGAGAAGAAGCTATCGATGTTTTTGTTAAGTTTATGCTTTTTGAGATAAACTGAATTTTTTTCTCACTCAAGAGTTTTTCTAAAAGCCCATTGACATCGCTTAGAGAACTCTCTTCCTCACAAAGGACAATAAAGTCATCACCAAAAACTCTAAACACTAACGAACCTTCATAGTAGTCCTTTAACAGGTTAGCAATACTTTTAAGAACTAAATCCCCTTCACTCCAGCCAAACTCTTTGTTAAAATGAGTAAAATCCTTAAGGAAAAAAGCATTCAAATAAAAGTAAACTTTTTCATAACTATTTCTTACTAAGAGTAAGTCAAGATAATCATGATTATAAATCTCTGTCAAAATATCTCTGTAAAAGTAGGAGAAACGCTCCTCTTCAAGCTTGTTGCTCGGTAACTGTGTAATTCCATGTTCTAACTCTACATCTTTAAGAGCCACTAAGGCCGCATCAACCACGTTAGGATGAAACTGTTGCTCTTTAAGTGATTCAAGTTCAACAAATGCCTCAGCCCTTGTTCGTCTCGCCTTATAAATTCTGTTTGTAGTCATCGCATCAAAGGAGTCTGCTACTATCATAATCTGTGCCAAGGGTATAATCTCATCCCCAGCTAAACCTCGAGGGTAACCCTTACCATCATAGCGTTCATGGTGTGAGTAAACAATCTCTGCAAGTGGTTCAAACATAGGCACATTTTTTATAAGTCTATATCCAACACTCACATGCTCCTGAATGAGCTTGTACTCTAAATCATTTAGACTCTTAGGATTGAGTAAAACAGAATCGGGTGTCGCAATTTTTCCTATGTCGTGGAGTATGCCTGCCTGGTAAATTTTAGTACAGTCATCTTTCGTGTAGCCCATTGTTTCTGCAATACTTCGAGAGTATGTAGCGACCCGTTTACTATGACCTGCGGTGTATGTATCTCTATCTTCAATCATCTCAACCATAGAGTAAATGGTTTTTTCATAGTTCTCATGCTGAAATGAGAGTAAAGAACTTAACATCTCTGTTTTTTTATTCACAAGTTCTTTGAGATGCTTCTTGTACTCAATGTTCTCTTGAAACTTATAGAGTTTTTCAACAATCTTAAATAGTTCATTATTTAACTGCTCAAAATCAAAAGGTTTTATAATATAACCATCTATCCCAGCCCTAATAGCACCAAGAATATAGTTAGACTCACTGTGAGCAGATGTCACAAGTACTAGCTGCTCATAGTTAATCTCTTTAATTCTTTCAAGCATATCTAAGCCATTCATCATCGGCATGGAGAGGTCTGTAATGACAACATCAAACTCTCTCTTTTTGTATGCTTCTAACCCTTCAAGTCCATTAGTAGCACTCACAACCTCTTTAAAAAACTTTGATAAATAGTTCACCATTGACTTCTGTATGGAGAGGTCATCTTCGACATAAAGAACAGTAAAGTTTTTCGAGAGTTCTCGTAACTTCTGTATCTTATTCATCACTACTACCTTTTTTTGGCAACTCTATTATAAAACAGCTTCCATCACCTCTATTAGAGTGTCTAAGTGTTCCATTAAGATGTTTTTCTATAATAATTTTGCTCATGTATAAGCCAAGACCTGTTCCATTTTTTTCATGCTTCGTGCTAAAGTATGGTTCAAATATATGCTCTTGTATATCTTCATCAACTCCCCCAGCATTGTCGCAAATTGTAATAACAATAGTATCATTATTTTCACTAACAGTACTTAGAATTTCACGATTTTTTTCGCGATTTTCTTCTAATGCCTCTTTTGCATTTTTAAGTATGTTTATAATTACTTGCAGGAGTTCACGAGAGTAAATAGATATAACGGTATTGGAATCAAAGCTATTTACAACACCTATATTATTATTTTCAAGACTTTTATTAATTACTTTATATGCTTCTATATAAACATCTTGAACTAAGACTTCATCCTTAATTTTGTTTGGTTTGAAAAAGTTTCTAAAATCATCTATTGTCTGGGAGAGATGTTTTGTCTGCTCAATAATATCTATGACATCATTTTTAAGCGGTTGAGTTTCCACATTATCAAGCTCTATATCGACTAAAATATTGTTTGCATCCATTGCTATAACACTAATAGGTTGACGCCACTGATGTGCAATCATACTAATCATTTCGCCCATGGCAGCATGACGAGACTGTGATATCATCAACTCTTCTTGGTTTTTAAGCTCTTCTCTTAGATGCATTTTATCTGTAATATCTAGCTTAAAAGCTATGTAGCCATCGATAACACCCTCGCTATCAAAAGATGGCATAATTGTTGAGTCTTCCCAAAATTCGCTTCCATCTTTTGCACGATTTTTAACCTCACTCGTCCAGACTCTACCGCTTGTCAGCTCCTTCCACATTTTTGCATACTCTTGAGGTGAACTATCACCTGATTTTACAATTCGTGGGTTTTGACCTATTAGTTCCTCTTTTGAGTAGCCCGTAGTCTTGCACCAACTCGGATTTACATAACCTATACTCCCAGAGAGATCGGTAATAAGAATGGAGATATCACTTCTGTCAAATGCGGAGAGCACTCTTGCTATCTCTCTGTTTGCATTATATTCATTCGTTATATCGATGGAAACAATACCCAGTTTTTCATCCACCTTATCATTAATAACAAAGGCCATGTTACGGTAAATACCCACTTCCTTGTTTGGTTTAACAATCTCTATAATCTCTTCATGAAATCCATTTTTGTAGACTTGCTTTTCAAACTTTTCAATCTCTTGAGCTTTTTCTTGGGATAAAAGTACCTCAACTGTTTTTCCAACAATCGAATTAAGGTGGAAAAAGTCATTCGCATTTGTGTTGGCATACACAATTGTGCCGTTCTCTTTAATAATAATATTCGCAGGAATAAACTCCATAAACTGTTCAAACTGTTCTTGTGAAGATTTGAGTTTATCTTCTAGCTTTTTGTGCCCTGTCATATCAATAGAGTTTCCTACTAAACCTAAAATATGACCTTGTTCATCACGAAGAGGTGATTTAATGGTTAAAAGGTATCGTTTACTCTCATCTGGATATGTGACCCACTCATAGTTATACTTCATCTCTTTAATAGCCAACATCTCTTCATCTTTAGTTCTAAAGAAATCAGCTATATCTTTTTCAAAAAGTTCGTAATCACTTTTTCCAAGTATCTCTTCGCGTGAAAGATTTAAAAACTCTTCAAAAGCACTATTACACTCAATGTATTTAAAATTATTATCTTTAACAAAAATCAGATTATTGACCGAGTTAAGTGTGTTTGTAAGGAGTAAGTCTAGTTTTTTCTCCTGTGTTCTGTCCTCATAAGAAGCGACAATATCCCCATTAGAAAGTTTAAAGATATAGTTCTCTCTCCACCCTTTTAACTCACCATCATCATAGAGTGAAATAGGCATTTTTTGTGATTCTCCACTTAAATAGACCTCTTTAAATATCTCTAATAAACCAAAGTCCTCTATACCTACAAAAACTTCATCCACTCTTTTTCCAAGAATCTCTTCTCGCTTGACATCTTCTAACTCCTCAACCAAATAGTTAAGAGCTTTGATTTTAAAAGTTGCACCATTATCATCTGTTGAGTACATAATATTTGCACTTTTTGTATGCTCAAAAAAGTCATAATAGAGCTTTTCATTCTCTATAAGTTGGGATTCTAACTCTTTTTGTTTTGTTATATCCGTATGAAACCCAACCATGCGAACAGCTTTAGCATTCTCATCAAATTTTGTTTGTCCACGGTCAAGTACCCATATCCAAGAGCCATTTTTATGGCGGAGTCTATGAACATTTTCATATGTTTCTGTCTTCCCATCCATATTATCCTGAAAGTCTTTTTCTGCTCTTGGTTTATCATCAGGGTGTACAAGCTCTTCCCATGTTTCTAACCTATTTTCTAGCTCAAAATCCTCATACCCCAACATCTCTTTCCATCTTGGCGAAAAATAGATTTCATTTGTCACTATATTCCAGTCCCACAGACCATCATTTGTACCATTTACTGCTATTTTAAGTCTTTCATCTAACTCTTCAAGCTCTGTAACATCATTAAAAATCACAACTGAACGCTGCTTTGTATCTATGATCAAGCTGTCAGCCCGTACAATAAAATGAGACTCTCTGTCCCCTTTTTTCATGCAAACCTTGTGAAGTTTATCTTGGTTTGAAAGTATGTACTCTAGCCAGTGAATACCATTAACTTCTGCACCAATATATTCACCGTTCTCTATGAAAAAATCACATATACAGTGGTGCTTATTTTTAAAACTTTCTATATTCTCATAATCAAAGAAGTGCAGCATCGCGGGGTTAGCTTTATCTATTACCTCACCATCAGTTGTAATCATTATGTGAGGGATAACATCAAATGTAGCTTGAAGATAGTTCTGCTTAAATTTTAACTCTTCTTGTGCATCTTTATACACCTTGCTAAAATCTGCTTCATACATCCCTATGCGACGGTACACTAGCCATACTAAAGAGAAAAGTACAAAAAGCATTAGTCCAAATAGCCCCCATAGAAGGTAAGCTCTAAAAAGTCCAAAATCACTTACATCTTGGAAAAACATCAACTTAACCTTAGGCTCTAACTTGTAATCATCTAAATTAAAAAGATGTGTTTTATATGTTCTACCATTAGCCTCGATAGGCATTGCATCTTCTAATTTATCTTTTACTTCTAAACCTACACATATTTTTTGAAGCTGTGGTGTTAAGTTAGACTGTATTCGATACCCATCTATAATAATTTCACCTACTTGTGAAAAAAGTGTTAAGCTATCTTCTTTTATAAAAAGAAGTCCACAAAATTTATTTATTTTATTCACTGCTTCTAAAATAAATCTTGGGTTTAAACCTATCTCAAAAGCACCTAAGTACTCTCCATCTTTGTCAAAGACAGGACTCATAATACGATAAGATGTCGCAAATTTACCAGTTTCGTAGCCATGTAGATTTTTATGCGATTTATGAATCTCTTTGAGCATAGGTCTCACAGAGACAAGGTCATCTCCAAATTTGTCAGGGGCATGCATACGTAAAAACGAGCTCCCATCTGCAAGATGAAAATGCATAATATTCAAGTTTGGTTCTTCCGTAACCATTAACTTCCATCGCCCTTCTAAGAGCTTATAGAGAGCTTCTCTATCCCTATTTTTAATCAACTCAGCTAGATTTTCATGCTTAAGTAGATGGTGTAGCCTATAATTATACTCATGCACACTATGATCAATAACATACTCTATTTCTAAGTTTATCTGCTTAGCAAACCCTTTGGCTACGACACTTGCCCGATAGTTTTGCACAAAAGCCGTAGCTAAAATGATTAAGCCCCCAAGAAAAAGCATCGCCATAGCTATATAGAGTGTTACCTTTTTTCTTAATACAGTTGATTGAGTTTTTTTCATTATAAAGCCTTACTATAGTTCTTCGTGGAGGGCTATTATATTCATCTCAATAAACCTTTAAATCCTCTTTATGTATAATAGCACATATTAACTTTTTTGATGGAGAAAACTATGAAGTACTCATTACAATTTCGCCTCTGGCACTGGCTCAACGCAGTTGTAATCCTCGGTCTCTTAGGGACAGTATTTCTAAGAAAAACATTTTTAAGCTGGAGAACTAACTCAGAGATTTTAATGAGTAAGTTAGCAGAATTTGACATTATCATCTCAGCTGAGCAGGCAAAAATCCTTGCAAAATCTATCCGTGCAGGGATGTGGGAGTGGCATATTATTTTGGGTTATGCCTTAGCATTTTTACTCCTTTACAGAGTCTATCTATTTTTTAAAGACAGCTCAAAAAAAGAGCTTTTTTGGTCTTTGAGTCTCCATAAAAAAGGTGTAAAATCGCTCTACTATCTTGTCTATGTAACCATGTTTTTTATGAGCATGAGTGGTTTTATTATCTACTTTTACCAAGATTTAGGGCTTAGTAAAGCAATGGCTCATGACATTAAAGATATTCATGAGTTAGTTTTTAACATACTTATGGTTTTTGTACCCCTGCATATTGCAGGAGTAGTTATCGCGGAAAATAGCGATGAAAAAGGTATCATCTCCTCTATGGTCAACGGGAAAGAGTAGAAAAAACTCTCTTAAATCCCTGTTTTACAAGAGCCCAGGTTTCCACCCTTGTAACCACGTTTGAACCACTTCATTCTCTGTGCGGAGCTACCGTGGGTAAAAGCATCGGGTACTACATACCCTTGTGCTTTTTTCTGCAAGGTATCATCCCCAATAGCACTTGCGGCATTGAGTGCTTCATCGATGTCGCCATCTTCTAAAACACCATTAAGGTAATGTGCCCAGATACCAGCATAACAGTCCGCTTGAAGTTCCACTTGCACTTGCACAGCATTTGCCTTTGTTTTAGAAAGGGCTTGTTTTGCTGTGTGTGACTTATTTAAAGTTCCTAGCAGGTTCTGAACATGGTGCCCTATCTCATGTGCAATTACATAAGCTTGTGCAAAATCCCCTGGTGCACCATGACGGTTTTTCAACTCTTCAAAGAAACCTAAATCTAAGTAAACTTTTCTATCTGCTGGACAGTAAAATGGCCCCGTTTGAGAACTTGCAAAACCACAACCACTCTGAACACCACCACGAAAAAGGACTAACTTCGGCTCTTGGTATTTTGAGCCACCATTAGCAAATAGTTTTCCCCAAACATCTTCTGTTTGAGCGAGAACTGCAGAGACAAACTGTGCAGATTTTTCATCTTTTTTACTTA
>Ga0256824_10000980_pt1 | contig 11031 bp, 11 predicted proteins | sample CV67metaG_FD_191570 | JGI IMG/M metagenome (GOLD analysis project Ga0256824, IMG submission 191570) | Hydrothermal vent microbial communities from East Pacific Rise, Pacific Ocean - CV67 | ecosystem: Environmental > Aquatic > Marine > Hydrothermal vents | place: Pacific Ocean: East Pacific Rise...
TTGCATTACATGAACCATAATATCTCCAAGATCTATTACAGACCAGTCTTGATCTTCTTGAGTTCTTAAAATTGTTTCACCGTTTAGTTCTAACTCATCTTTTAGTATAGCTACTAATGCTGTTGTATGTTTATTGTTAAGAGATGTTGCAAGTACAACTTTATCTACAATATAACCTTTTCCACTTAAATCAAATGTATCAATTTCTAGTGCTTTTTTGTCATCTAGTACTTCTATTATTTTTTTTATTCTATTTTCCAAAGTTCTTTTACCTTATTTTGTATTTTTTTAGGAATATATTTTAATTCCTTAGTTTCTCTTAAAGACGTAGATGAAATATCTTCATTAAATTCTATATAAATAGGATCTATATAATTATTTTTTAGTTTAATATTGTCTCTACTAATAACAACAAATTGTACTAACTCTTTAAGATTTTTAAAATTATACCATAAATGAACATCTTTTAAGTTATCTGCACCAATAATAAGGAATATTTTTTCAATATTGTATTGTTTTTGTAAAAATTGTATTGTTTCATATGTGGGTACTTTTTTATTTTGCTTTACTTCATAGTCTATTATTTTAATTTTTTGATTATCTTCATACAAATCAATTATCAATTCTAGTCTTTTATTTGCACTAAAATGAGATGAATCTTTAAATGGATTTAAAAAAGTAGGAATAATAAAAAGTTTTTCAATAGGAAGTCTTTTTAAACACAAATCAATTATCTTTTCATGTCCTATATGAAATGGATCAAAACTTCCACCATATATTGCAATATTCATAGCTATCCTTTAACCAAAATTATAGCTAATTTATAGTAAAATAGTTAAATTAATAAAATTAAATAACTTTTATAAAAGGAATTAAAATGGCTCTTAAAGTTGCTATAAATGGATTAGGAAGAATTGGAAGATGTGTTGCTAGAATAATATCACAAAGAGATGATATACAATTAGTTGCTGCAAATGCAAGTGGTAGTGATGAAATGATTCAATACAACCTAAGATATGATTCTGTACATGGAAATAGAAAAGATGTAGAAGTTAAAGACGGATATATTTTTATAGGTAATGATAAAGCAAAACTTCTAAGTGAACGTGATCCATCGAAATTAGAATTTGCTAAATATGGAGCAACTGTTGTTTTAGAATGTACGGGTGCATTTTTAACCCAAGAATCAGTTCAGGGTTACTTTGAAAATGAAATTGAAAAAGTAGTATTTTCTGCACCTGCAAAAGATGATACAGCTACATTTGTAATGGGTGTAAATGAAGATAAATATGATGGACAAAAAGTTGTTTCAAATGCTTCTTGTACTACAAATGGTTTAGCACCAGTTGCAAAAGTACTTGATGATGCTTTTGGAATAAAAAGTGGACTTATGACTACAATCCATTCATATACAGGTTCTCAACCAATTCTTGATGCGAAACATAAAAAAGATCCAAGAAAATCTAGATCAGGAGCTACAAATCTTGTACCAACTACAACAGGTGCTGCAAAAGCAATAGCAAAAGTTTTACCTCAATTAAAAGGTAAAATAAATGGTCAAGCTATAAGAATACCAACACCAAATGTTTCTATGGTAGATTTAACAGTAGTTTTAAATGAAGATGTAACAGTAGAAGAAGTAAACAATGCATTTAGAGCAGCTTCAAATGGTGTTATGAAAGGTATTTTAGGAGTTGATGAAGAGCAAAGAGTTAGTTCTGATTTTAATGGAGAAGAGATATCAAGTATAGTTCCAATGGATACAACTCAAGTAATAGGTGGTAATATGGTAAAAGTATTAGCATGGTATGACAATGAGTGGGGTTACTCTTGTAGATTAGTAGATATGGCTTTACACGTAGGAAAATAATCTTCTTTTAGCCTATTTCTTCGTTAAAATTATATAAAATTCGTTACTTACTTTAAGTAAGCTCCTTATTTTAGATAATTTTTGCCTTGAACTAGACTAAAATAATTAATATTAAATGATTTAAAATAAATAAGGAAAAAAATGAAACTTCAAGAAATAAACAAAATAGATATAGCAAATAAAAAAGTATTTATCAGATGTGATTTTAATGTACCAGTAGATGAATTTGGTTCAATTACAGATGATAGAAGAATAAAGTCTGCCCTTTCTACAATTAAATATTGTTTAGATAATGATTGTTCTATTATTATTGCTTCTCATTTTGGAAGACCAAAAGATGGTTATGAAGACAAATTTTCACTTAAACCTGTTGCAAAAAGATTACATAAACTTTTAGATCAAGAAGTTAAATTAGCACCAAATGTTATATGTGATGAAACAATAGCAATGGCAGATGAACTAAAATCAGGTGAAATAATGATTTTAGAAAATATGAGATTTGAAAAAGGTGAAACTAAAAATGATTCTGAACTATCAAAAACTCTTGCATCTTTAGCTCAAGTTTACATCAATGATGCCTTTGGTGTATCTCATAGAGCTCATGCCTCAGTTGAAGGTATTGCTCATTATTTTGATATAGATCATAAAGCAGCAGGATTTTTACTTGCAAAAGAGATTAAATTTTTCTACCATATAATAGAAGAACCAAAAAGACCTTTTGTATCTATTGTAGGTGGATCAAAAGTATCTGGTAAACTAGAAGCTCTTTATAATCTTGTACCAAAAGTAGATAAAATTATTATTGGTGGAGGTATGGCATTTACTTTCCTTAAAGCATTAGGTCATGAAGTAGGGAACTCTTTGGTTGAATTAGATCTTTTAGATGAAGCAAAAAAGATTATGGATGAAGCAAAAAAGCTAGGGGTTAAATTTTATTTACCTGTAGATGTAATTGTTGCTGAAACATTTGATGCTGAATCAAAAGCAAAAGCTACAACAATTCAAGAAATACCAAGTGATTGGATGGGACTTGATATTGGACCTGCATCTGTTACACTTTTTGAACAAGCCTTAGAAGATGCAAATACTATTCTTTGGAATGGACCAATGGGTGTTTATGAAATGGAAAAATTTGCAAAAGGTAGTACAAAATTATCACATAGTGTTGCAAAAAGTTTTGCTACTACTGTAGTTGGTGGTGGAGATACTGCTGATTTAGTAAGAAGAACTGGTGATGAAGATGAAATGACATTTATAAGTACTGGTGGGGGAGCTTCACTTGAACTTATAGAAGGTAAAGTATTACCTGGTGTTAAAGCTCTAATTATAGAAGAATAATATGTCAAAAATTATTTATTGTATAGCTGGATTTAAAGCTAAAGATGGAAAAGAGCAAGAACTTTTTAATACTTTAAAATCTCTTGAACCTAATACTCTAAGAGAAGATGGGTGTTTATCATATAGAGTTACAAAGCATTTTAAAAATGACTTTGCAAGTGGAGCATTTATGCCAATAGTCTTTAATGAATCTTGGGCAAATGTAGAAGCTTTTGAGAAACATTGTCAAAGAGATGAGATAGTAAACTTCTTTGAAAAAGAGTGTTTAGATAAAAATGGTTTAGTTCAATCTTACAATGTAACAACATATATGGATGAATAAAATCAACGTATTACTAAATGGTGTTGGTAGAATTGGTAAAGCAATTTTACGAATATCAAATGAAAAAAACTATTTTAATATAGTTGCTATTAATGAATTAAATACAAATATAAATAATATTGCATATACAATTAATTATGATTCTACATATGGGAATATCTCTGATAAATACAAAGTAGAAGATAATTTTATATATAATAATATAAATAAAATACAAATCTTAAATGAAAATAATCTCTCAAATATTGATTATAAAGCATTAGATATTGATATAATAATAGATGCAAGTGGTGCAAAAATAGATATGGATATTTTAAATAACTTAGATGTTAAAAAAATATTTTTAACTCACCCAAATAAAAATGCAAATATAAATATGATTTTAGGTGTAAATGATGATTTATACAATAATGAAAAAATAATATCAACTTCATCATGTAATGCAACAGCATTATTACCAGTACTTAAAATTGTAGATGAAAATATAGGTATAGAGTGTGGGGATATTGCAACTATTCATCCTTTATTAAATCATCAAAAAACTTTAGATAGCTCATGTGTAGGAAGTACTGCTCGAGATATAGATTGTAGCTTTGAGTTTGGAAGAAGTTCTTTACAAAATATTATTCCTAGTAAAACAACTACAATAGATGCTTGTAGTTTAGTAATGAATAAAATAAACCATGAATTACTATCATCAAACTCATTTAGAGTTCCTACACCAACGGTTGGAGCTATAAATGTATCATTGGTATTAAAAAATAATATAAGTAAAGAAGAACTAATTGATATATTTATGAAGTATGAAAATACTCAAAAATATAAAGTAATATTAAATAACTTTGAGTCATTGGTTTCTAGTGATTTTGCAAAAAGTGAATATACAAGTATTATTGATCATAGGTTTACAACTGTTATTAAAAATAAGATGTTAAAGCTTGTGCTATGGTATGATAATGAATGGGGATATGCCTCTAAAGTTGTAGACATAGTAAATAAATATAAATCTTAAGGGTAGCCCTCAGATTTATATTTAAACAAAAAGTGATCTCTCACTTTTTATTTTATTTATTAGTTTAATCCTAAAGATTCTAATGTTTTTACAGTTAATGCACCTGTAGATAATTTGTTATCTTCTTGGTACTTATTTACCGCTGCTTTAGTGCTTTTATTATATACACCATTTACAGATTTGATATCATAACCTTTATCTTTTAAAGTTGCTTGTAATTTAGAAACAATACCATTTTGAGTATTTGTTTTACATAAAATTTCTTGCCATCTAAGGTAAGCATCTTCAGTTTTAACAGTAGTTGTATAGTTTTCATAAACTGCAGGAGTTTTTACTTCTTCTTCTTTAGCAGGAGTATCTAAAACTTTAGTTTTTACTATTTTACAAATTGCAGGTAACTTAATTTCTTTAGTAGTTGCAGGAGTATTTAAAACAGTTTTAGTAACAGTTTTAGTAACAGCCGGAGTTTTAATCTCTTTAGTAGTAGCAGGAGTATCTAAAACAGTTTTAGTAATTGTGTTATAAACAGCAGGTACTTTTATTTCTTTAGTACTAGGTGCAGTATCAAGAACTCTTTTATTTATAGTTTTAGATATAGCAGGAGTTACAATTTTTTTAGTAGTTGCAGGAGTTACTAGAACTTTTTTAGTAACAGTTTTATATTTAGCTGGAACTTCAATTAAACACATAATATCACCAGTAGAATTATTAACTTTTTCTATTTCGCCTCTACCTTCTTTCCATTCAGTATGAGCTTTAGCTATTAAAACTTTTTCTTCAACTGTTTTATAAACAGCAGGAATAGTTTCAAGATTAACTTTCTCAGCTTCTACTATAATAGTTTCTTCTACAGTTTTATATGTTCCAGGTACTTTAACTAATTTTATAGTTTCTGGTTTTACCATGATAGTTTCTTCAACAGTTTTATATGTTGCTGGAATAACTTCTAATTTTGTAGTTTCTGGTTTTACTAATATAGTTTCTTCAACAGTTTTATATGTTGCAGGTACTAGAACTAGTTTTGTACTTTCTTCTCTTATTGTTACTTTTTTATCAACAACTTTATAAGTAGGAGGAGTAACTTTAATATCAGTTTTTTCTTCATGTACTAATCTTGTTTTTACTTCTTCTTTATAAACAGCAGGAACTAATACTTTAGAATAACATTCTCCTGGTTTTGCATGAGGAGGAACTAGAGAATTTGCAACAGCATTTTCATCATTTGTCATGCTTTCATTAGTAACAGTAGATGCTGTAGTTGATTTTAAAGTTTCAATAGTAGAATCTTTAGCATCTAATTGTTTTTGAAGTTCTTGTATTTTCATATCTTTTTGAGATAAAATAGATGAAGTATCTTTAGTTGCACAAGCAGTTAATCCTAACGCTAAAACAACACCAAGACTTAAATTGATTATATTTTTTTTATTTAACATTAAATACCCTTTTATCTTTGTTCTTTAAATTTTATATCTTTAATTCTTTTTTTAGAATTTTCAACATATGTATTTAGTTCTTCTGGAGTATTAAATACTTCAGCAATTACTCTTCTGTTTTTTTCTAAACCTTCAGCTGTATTATTAGAATATAAAGGAGTTGATTCACCAAATCCCATTGCTCTAATATGTGATTGTTTTAAACCTTTGCTTGTAAGTTTATTCATAACTTTTACAGCTCTATTTGTTGATAACTCATAATTGTATCTTGCATTTGAAAGTTTATTTGTATGACCTTCAATTAATACATATAGATTTGTTTTGTTTATGAAGTCTTTAAATTCTTCAATTTTAGCATTTTCTTTTTCGTTGTCCATAAATGTTGTAGATGCATTTTTAAACTCTACTTTTAATTCTTTTACCATTATACAATCAGCACTTGCAATAGAAGTTGCTATAAATAATAATAAAGCTATTAAATTCAATTTTTTCATTTTTTCCCTTTTTTTATATAAATATACACTTATATAATATAAATGTAAAATAGTATACAATAAAAATATTTAAAACTTAATTTAAGCAATGTTAATTAAATAATCAAAAATTTTATAAAAATATGTTAAAATCAAAAACTTATAAATTAAAGGACCAATATGAAAATTATCGCAAGTAACTTTAAAACTAATCATACAAGAAAATCTACAAATCAATTTATTACAGATGTAAATAAGTTATTAAAAGATGAAAATATTAAAAATGATGTTTATGTTTTTCCAACGGCTACTTCATTGGATAGTTTTAATAATGTTGATAATTTAATAATAGGTGTACAAAATGCTTATTATACAAAGTCTGGTTCGTTTACTGGTGAAATCGGTACTGAACAATTAGATGAATTTAATATAAAAACTATTCTTATTGGCCATAGTGAAAGAAGACATGTTTTAGGTGAAAGTCAAAAAGATATAGCTTTAAAATTCAATTATTATAAAGCACTTGGGTATAAAATAATATATTGTGTAGGTGAACCATTAGAAGTAAAAGAGCAAGGTTTAACTGAAACTTTAGGTTATGTATTAGAACAATTTGATGGTATTGATTTAGAATATGAAAATATGATAATAGCATATGAACCAGTATGGGCAATAGGTACAGGAGTATCTGCTACAAATGAAGATATTGAACGAATTCATAAAAAACTGAAGAAAAAATTACAAAAACCACTATTGTATGGTGGGAGTGTAAAACTAGCAAATATAAGTGAAATACTAGATATCCCTAATGTCGATGGTGCATTAATAGGTACTGCATCTTGGAATAGTGATGACTTTAAAGAAATTATTAAAATTGCAAGTAAAAAATAAATAAAAATAAAATTAAAAAACAGGAGAAATATAAATGTTAATGAATGGTAAAAAGGTGAAAACCGTATAAAAAGAGTGAATAGTTTCACTCTTTTAGGTTTGGAACCGTAGCTTTTATAAGAGTGAAGCGAATATAAGCGAAGGCTTGACTTAAAATTAAAATAATAGGAGAAATAAAAATGTTAATGAATGGTAAAAAGGGTGTAATCCTTGGAGTTGCAAATAATAAATCAATTGCATATGGAATAGCAAAACAATGTGCCGAACAAGGTGCAACAATAGCTTTTACATATTTAAATGATAGTCTTAAGAAAAGAGTAGTACCAATAGCAGCCGAATTTGGTAGTGAAGATTTAGTGTATCCATGTGATGTATCAAATCCAGCAGAAATTCAAGCTTTAAAAGAATCTTTAGAAAAAGATATGGGAAAAATTGATTTTATTGTTCATTCAATTGCATTTGCTCCAAAAGATGGGTTAAGTGGAAGATTTTATGATATTTCTAAAAGTGCTTTTGAAGTAGCTATGAATGTATCTGTTTATTCACTTATTGAAGTTACACAAGCTTTAAAACCTATTATGAGTGATAACTGTTCAATTCTTACACTATCTTATTATGGTGGTGTTAAATATATTCCAAATTATAATCTTATGGGTGTTGCAAAAGCAGCTTTAGAAATGACTACAAGATATTTAGCTGAAGATTTAGGAAAAGATGGAATTAGAGTAAATGCAATTTCAGCAGGTCCAATTAAAACATTAGCAGCAGCTGGTATTGGTGAGTTTAGATTTATGTTAAAGTGGAATGAAGCACATAGTCCACTAAAGAAAAATGTAACAACAAAAGATGTTGGTAACTCTGGAATGTATTTACTTTCAGATTTATCAAGTGGTGTTACAGGAGAAGTTCACTATGTAGATGGTGGATTTAATATTATGGGTATGCCTGCTGTTTCTTTTAACGAGGAAGGTAAACAAAATATTGCATGGAATGGCGAAAAATAAATTATAGTATCATCTTTTTAGCAAACTCGGCGTTAAAAAATAAATTTCAAATAGTCATTTACTAAAGTAAACTCCAACTTGAAATTTATTTTTTGCCTTGATTTTACTTAAAAATATAATACTCTAATTACTTTTCATAGGATATTAGAGTTTTATATATGATAAAATTTATTCTTTTATTATGAAAAAACTAATTATACTACTAGCTTTTCTATCTTCTTTATACTCTAAAGTAGATATATCTTTATTTCCATCAAAAGTAAAAATAGCAAATACATTTCATGTGGACTTAAAAAGTGATAGTAGACTACAAGAAGCTCCATTTGTAATGTTTATGGGAAAAAGCTATCAAATGTTTAGTAAAAACTGGAGTGAAAACTCATATGAACTTTTTATTCCTGTTTCTTATTACACTAAAAAAACAAAATACAATGTAAATATATCATATAAAATAAATAATGAAATAATCAAAAAAAGACTATATATAGATGTGATAGATGCTTCTTATAAAAAAAATGAAATAATAACTGTTGCTAAAGGCAAAGTAAAATTATCAAAAAAGAATAAATCGAAATCATCAAATGAATACAATATAGTATTTAAAAATGTATATTCAGTAATTACACCTAAAACATATATAAAAAACTCACCCTTTATAAATCCAATGAATAGTAAAATTACAAGTGATTTTGGAACGGCAAGAATATATAATGGTATTGCAAAGTCATATCATACAGGTGTTGATTTTAGAGCAAAAACACCACAAGAGATATATGCTACAAATAATGGTATAGTAGCTCTTAGTATGAAAAGATTTTATTTAGGTAATGTAATATACATAAACCACGGAAGAGGGTTATATAGTTATTACTCTCACCTTAGTAAGTTTTTAGTAAAAGATGGAGACTATGTAAAAAAAGGTCAAATAATTGCCCTTAGTGGTAAAACTGGACGAATAACAGGACCTCATTTACATTATGCAATACGATTGTATAATACTACAGTTGATCCATTAGGGTTTCATCATTTATACAATAAAGGCTTAAAATGAAATATTTATTATTAGTATTTATTAGTTTTTTTATAATCTCTTGTGGTTCTTCAAGTAGCGACAACTTAGATTCCAATAATTCACCTGTTAATCAAAATAATATAATCGATACGAATAGTAGGTTACTTAATCAATTAAACAATATAAGAATTAATGCTGGTATGATAGCATTAACAAATAATAAGTATTTAAATAGTTCAGCGTATAATCATGCTTTTTATCTTGATACAAATAATAAAGTATCGCATTATGAATCTAGTAATGATAAAAATTTTACAGGTGTAAAACCTGTAGATAGAACAAATGCAGTAGGATTTAAAAGTACAATGGTAAGTGAAAACTTATCTGTAGGTCAAGCAACAGAGGAATCTTCATTGAAGGGACTTATGTCAGCAATTTATCACAGATTTGGATTTCTAGATTTTTCTATAAATACTATAGGATATGGAAAAGAAAATGTATCATATGTTTATAATATGGGTAATAGCGATTTAAATCATTTATGTGAAGGTACAAGTTTTAATAGTAGTGGAAGTACTTATGTTGGAGTATGTGTAGATTCTTCGTTTAAAATTGAAGCTAGTGTTTATGAAAATAAATTAAATAAAACAATAAATGCAAATCCATCTTATGTAATATATCCATATAATAATGAAAAAAATGTAACAACTTCATTTTATGAAGAAACACCAGACCCATTACCATCGTATGATGTAAGTGGTTACCCTATTAGTATAGAATTTAATAAAAATCAGTACGATATGAGTAAATTTTCTGTTAATAATTTTATAATTAAAAATGAAAATGATGTATTATTAGAATTAGCAGTAGATTACAAAGATGGAAATAGTATTTTATCAAAGCCTAATGATATAAATAATCATATTTCTTATTATCAATTTGCAATTTTTCCTAAAAATAGATTAAACTTTAATACAAACTATACTGTAGAGTTTTCATATACATATGAAGGGGTATCAAAAAATATTATTTGGGGGTTTAAAACTGAAAAGTTAGATAATTTTATCCAATATAATAACAGTACTTTAAATTTAGATAGAAATACTAAATATAATATTTATATACCACCTGTAAATAAAAATGATATATACAATAGATTTTCTTTAAGTTGCAGTAATAATTTAATAGATATTGAATTTTTTGATTTAAATACATTAAAAATATCAGGATATAAAACAAGTTCTTGTACTTTATCTTTAAGTAATACAAATCAAACAAATACAAAAACTATAAATATAAATATAAACTAAATTTATTAAAACCATTTTATTAAAATAAAACAATTTTTTGGCTATTATATATACTAAATAAAGAATTTTAAAATTCAAAAAAATATATAGAAGAGAAAAAATGAATATAGATTTTAAAGAACTAGCAAATAAATACCAAACTCCATACTATGTGTATGATTTTGATCATATAACAAAACAATATAATGAATTAAAAGAAGCATTTAAAGCAAGAAAATCACTTATTTCTTATGCAGTTAAAGCAAATTCAAATTTAAGTGTTGTAAAACATTTAGGTGATATAGGTGCAGGTGCAGATTGTGTTAGTATTGGTGAAGTTAGACGGGCATTAAAAGTTGGAATTGCAAAATATAAAATTATATTTTC
>Ga0256824_10000981_pt1 | contig 11031 bp, 13 predicted proteins | sample CV67metaG_FD_191570 | JGI IMG/M metagenome (GOLD analysis project Ga0256824, IMG submission 191570) | Hydrothermal vent microbial communities from East Pacific Rise, Pacific Ocean - CV67 | ecosystem: Environmental > Aquatic > Marine > Hydrothermal vents | place: Pacific Ocean: East Pacific Rise...
TGTGTTTTTACAGCAAAGTCTACCTCAAATCTTAAAGCCATGACATGCCTCCTTATAATTTATTTTATGTATTATAGCATATCTATTATGAATTTTTTTGTTCATGTTTCCGCAAGTCGTTAGAAACATTATTTATTATCTCAAGAAGAAACTGTATTGTTATACGATCAAAATAAATCTCAAGAAACTTTATTACGCCAGGTATGTCAATATTTCCATTGAAATCTCTTATCGTTAAAGCCTGAGTAAGCTTACTTGCATAAATATTTTGTTCAACTGAAGCTTCAGGAACTTTAAATATGCATATATAAGTGTCATCTGATTGTTTTTTGTAGTTTGTTTCGTTTGCAGGTTTAGATGATAGGACACAAGGTGTATCCTTTTTTAACATTTTTGCACCTTTTGTGCATGTTGAGCAAGTACTAGAGCTGAAGAAGCTCCATCTTACAAGTTCCTCTATTTTTTTTTAGTAGATTCAGCCTTTTTAGATGCTGCATCCAATATAGCTATAGCAGAATCTGTATCAAATTCAAAAACTAGAGCCTTATTTTCGGCAGAACACTCAAGATCGTTACCATCTCCGTCTTCAATTCCAGACCATGCAGTAACTGTAGACACAAACATATCTTTCATTACTTTAGAAGACTTTTTTACGTCATCTTTTGCCATTTCTTGTTGAGAAGAGAACTCTAAAGAATCTTGAAGAGACATAATTTTTACGTCAAAAGAACATGCTTCTGAGCTTGTTAGACCTAAATCTCTATGTGTTACTGTTACTATTTTTTGTTTTGTGTTTAACTTCATGTTTAAACTCCTGTTTTATGATAAGAAGATTATACATGAATAAAAAATGAAAGTCAAGAGCCCACAGAGTGAACCCTAGTTGTGCTAGTAGCTAGCGATTGTGTTGATCAACTCGAAAGTTATCGCTTCAGTTGTAGCTGTCTTAAAAGGCATGTACTTCAAAGAAACAGAGATTGCCGTAGGGCTTGAAATCTCTGGAGTCTGTGGAGTAAGTGTACCTTTTGGCATAGTGATAGTTAAGCTATCTCCGTCGCTATTAACAGCAGATAGCTTAATGTCAAACTCTTTACCGATCTTAGCTTCTTCAATGAATCTTGCATTAGCTGCGTCAAAAAGTATTGAAAGATCACACTCAATCTTAACGCTGCCGTCTATGATACGTCCAACAGTACCTTTGTCTGCAAGAAGAACTTTACCTTCCGAGTTATTTGAGTAACTAAAAGAAAGAGTCTCAATTGAACCAGTTAGAACTGCACCATCTACAGAAGTAATATCAACCTCAAAGTTTTCAAAAGTCTTGCCATTAAAAATAGCTGCTTTAGAAGAAGATTGAATAAAATCATTTGCTGCAATTACAGCCTGCTTTAACCCATTTACAAGAACAATATCATTTCCTGTTACAGAAACTATCTTGTTAGTCTCTCCAGAGTTAAATACGATAGTGTTTGCAGCGATATCATGCTCAACACCTCTTGATAGATAGATTTTATCTCCAGAAATTGCTTTGACTTGATAAATAGCTGAATTAACTTCATCTAAAGAAACATAGTCTCCAGATGTAAAGCTTGCACCCTCTCCAGTTTGAAGCTCAACAACTGAAAGTCCTTTTGCAACAGAAGATGCAACAGAAGCTTTAAGAACCTCTATTGTAACTGTATCTCCAGCTTCAAAACCTGTTGCGTCAACAAGAGTAATGTTTTTAGTATTTATTGCATAGTCTGCATTAAAAATACCTTGATTAGAATCTGATTGAATCGGTGTAAAGAACTCATTCTTTCCGATAACATCTACAGATGCGATTAATTCACCTTCTCCACCGAACTCTAGGCCAAAAGAATTTGCTTTAAGACCTACTGACTTGTAGTTAACGTCTGACCCGATCAAAGACTTCTCAATCTGAAACGAAGGAAGACATTGATCACTTATCGTAAATGTGTGCTTTTGCTTCCCTGGAACAAAATCTGTAATTGTCTTAACTACACCTGTAAGCATTTTAAGCCAAAAACCTGTTTGATCTGCATCTACAGCTACTTCAATAGAACCTGAAACTTCGATGTTTCCCTTTCCTGTTTTAGAAGGGCTTCTTCCTGCTGTCAATAGCTCGCTTTCTACTTCATTTTGAGAGAAGTTGATTGAGTTTGATTTTACATAAACTGTTTTAAAGCCTGCAGCTTCACTAATTCCGAATTCTGATTCCTCTTTTACTCTAACTGCTAAGTTAGATCCTGATACTGTTGTACAATTAGACATAATAATCTCCTGTGTTTATTTTGATAATGATATTCTAGCACACTTTTATAGATCTAATGTATCTGACATACTTCAAAATCAACAAAACTTATAAAAAGTTCTCCTGCATTAAATCGATCAGGTTCTCCAAGTCCTTCTTGCTCAGTAAACTTTAAGCTATCAATAATTTGATCCTTAAGAAGAAGCAAAACATCGTCTAGTGTCTCTAAACATTTTGTAGGGTTCTTTTCCATGACATAAATCCTTATTGTTCCATGAAATTGATATCCAGCTGGACCTGGAGTTAAGAACCTCTTGTTAGTCTTAGAAGGAGTATATCTCAACGATACACATGGATCTCCATCCATCTTTATGTCAAATGAATCAAATTGAATAGGAGTTTTAGTCCAATCCCGCTTAAAAATTGTATGTACGGTCTTAAGTATCTCTGCATGTCTCATAATATACCTCCTAAAGGCTTGTATTTGTTGAATTGTCAAAAACAAAGAATGGATCACCTTCATTTCCTGACATCCATTTTAAAATTGTTGGCTTTATACCGTTAGGAAGCTGAAGACTACCAACTCCAGGCCTAACGCGTCCAACCCACATTATTAAATGAGAGTATTCCTGAACGTTAGATATCCTAACAACATTACCCATGTTCTTTTTTCTATAGCTTTTCTTAAGCAATCCAGTATCAACAGGTGTACTTGCAACAATAACTTTATGTAAGTTTTTAACCTCTTTTCTAAGAACTTTAACTTGTTCTTTTCTTATTTCAGTGAAAAACTTTCCAATATCTCTAACACTTGGATTAGTCATTTTTATTCTCCCTTATCAAGAGCTTGTGCACAGCTATTTCTTTGCTATCCATTACAGCTTCAAAATGTTCTATAGTATGCTTTATTCCGTCGATAACAAGCTCTGAGCCAACGTTTATGACGAATCCAACTGGTACGTTGAGTAACACAGCTTTATCGCCTGTATTGTAGTTATAGCCCAAGTTCTCAAGTTCTCCAGTTCTTATCTTAGTATAAGCAGCAACAGCTTCAACAGTAGATTCAATTACATACTCTCTTTCTCCAAGGTTAACATTAAATTCACCTTGTGTGTAGTTATTAACTGTAACAGTAAACCCGAATTTCGTCAAAAGACGATTAGCTAAACTATTAAACCCAGCCATTACAAAGTCCTTGTTAAAGTAGCTACTCTAAAGCCTGTTGCTGTTAAATAGTCTTTAAGTGTGTTCTCAAGAAATGGATTCTGCAAAAATGGTGTTGCTTTTGATTGAGATCCTTCAAAATATTCTGTTTCAAGAACATCCGCCTTCTCTCTTTTTACAATAGATCCTGACACTGGAGAAACTATTGAATCAATCTTCCCTTGATCAATAACACCAGCTATATATGCGACAGCTAGCTTGATATCATCTGAAATAGTTAATACAGGTACCTCGAAGTTTCTTGGAAACTCAAGTCGTTGATTAACATCCTGTTTGTATCCAACATAATTAAACATACTGTCTAACACTTGTGTTGCATTTATAAGAGTATTCTCAATAGCTGCTGTATCTGCTGTATCGATGCTTGGATAGCTTACAAAAATAGATCCTATGACAATAGTCTTTAATTCGTCCACAGATATATAAGACGAAGCAGTCTCATATGTTGTGTCTGAATATACAATAAAATTAAACATTATCTACCTCCTTATTTGAAGTTATGTTCAGCAGCGAGATCTACAGAATCAAACTCTTTTCCATCTTCTGTTACATACTTTCCAAAAATCATTTTAATACCTGAGTATTTCTTACCCTTAGCTTTTTCAACTGGAACAGATTCTTTTATAACTAGATCCTGAACAACATCTTCTTTAACTTGCTCAGTCTTTACTTCTTCTGATTGAACCTTCTTTAAGAGCCTTTTTAGATCCGTAGAAGATCTAGATTCATCTACCTCAACTCCAAGTTTTTCCAATTTTGCTATTACTTCATGCTTTGTCATAATAAACTCCTGTATTTGTTTTACAGTATTATAGCATAAAGATAGATTAGTCTGTAGATGCAAGTCTTGCTAAGAAATATGCATCTACAATATCCTCAAACTTCTTAGATTCAGATTTAAGCTTTGACAACTCACTTAGCTTCTTAACATCGCATTCTGGAACATTGTCAAGCATATCTTGTTTTGAAGCTTTTCCTGATCCTGTAGATTCTTTCTTAAGTGTTAGTGGCGGTGTTATTTGATAGCGTATGTTGCTATTATGTAGCTCATGAAGGATTACGTAGTAAAGACCTGCAAGTTGTCTTACAGACGCTGATCTTGGCCCAGAATAAGACAATCCTTCGATAGACACCTGTCTTATTTGATATTTTCTTATGAGATAAGTAATCTCATTTAATATATAGCCAATCCTTTCTTCTAAAGAATGATCTCCATCTTTATCTCTCGGCTTTGTTGCTATACCTCTAGCTTCGATAATAGAACCTTCTTTAGCAATTACTACTAGTCCAGTATGTGAAAAAGACTGATCAATTCCTAACGTTTTTTGATTTCTTAGATCCTGATTATTGTTGTTTACGTATCCCATGTTAATGCTCCTGTGTTTTAATATGGTGTAATAGTAACGTAAGTTTAAAAAAAAGAATGTTTTGTGGGTTTAAGAGTGTGTTTTTTGAAGGATAGAGGCAAAAGCCTCTAATTTGTGTAGGAAGAGCTTAAGCTTACGCTTTAGACTCGATCGCTACGAAAGGTGCAAGACCTGCGTCAACCTTACGGCTCCAGTTTGTTCCGTCTGCAAGCTCTGAAACAGTTGGTACATCTCCAGCTACAGTAGTCGCTGTGAAGTCATAACCGTTAAGAGTTAATAGGAAAGCATTTCTTGAAACAACTTCGTCAGAACCTGCTCCATTTCCTGTTTTCTCATTTCTTACTGACTCAACTGGTACTTCTAGCATCTTAGTTGCATATACAAAAGCAGATGGCTTAAGAAGGAAAGATGTAACAGTTGTACCGTCATTTGGAATCGCTTTAGAAAGAATAACTCTCATTCCATTATAAAGCTCAACTTCTTTATCAAGAGCAGAGTCAAAAACAGTTGTAACACTTGCAGCGTCATTCTTTTTGATCTGTCCGTAAACAGTTGGGTGTACAGCAATAGCAACGAAGTCATTCATTTGATCGCCAGCTAATGTTTGTGCATCTACAACCATTCCATAATCAAACACTTTAGTGTTGTCAGAAACAACATTGTCAGAAGCGTTGTTAGTTTTGTTACTTGCAACAGCACCTGCTAAAGAATTGATCATACGATGCATTTTCTCTTTACCCCAGTCTCGACTGAAAAGAGTGTTTGCAGCGTCTAAAGTATTGATACCTGAACCTGTGATTCTTGACATAGTCTTTTCGCCATAAGCTTTTGCAAGAAATGCAATAGGTGCTGACAATTGAACTTTCAATAGACCTTGTGAAACGATGTCAGTATTTGACTCATCCATGATTGTAGCCTCTGAATAAAGACCCTCTTGGATATAAGGAATAAGAATATTCTTACCTGAATCAACTGCATTTACCATATTAGAAACTTCAGAATCTTCTACTAAAAGACCAGCTTCTAAAAGTGAAAGAACCTCAGAACTCTCTTTAATGAACTCGCTTGTCCATAGTTCTCTAACGAAATAATTTGTGTTCATAATAAACCTCCTAGTTTATGTGTGTTTGTTTTTGTTTGTTTTCTCTTTGGCAAATCCATGACAAAATAGAATGAAAATAATCATTTGCATCCACACCTGATCTTTTCTATGCCAAAAGTATATCACAACTTTTTTTAAGTGTGATATCTGAATGTTACAGCTTTATTCCAAGACGTCTTGCTACAGCTAGCTGTGCTTGAGCTTGTGGAGAAAGATCTTTAGTATCTGCTGAACCTTTCGATCCTGAAGATGTATCTAATCCTGATCCTGACTTAGCTTCAGACTCAAAGAAAGGTGTATAATCTTTATCAGCTTTCAATGACTCTAGCTTAGTCTCCAAAGTAACTGGAACACCGTTTTCTCTAACAGTTGTACCGTCTTTGTCTTTGTATACAATAGACTCACCTTCAACAACAGCTCCATCTTTAAGTGCAGAGAGAATAACTTCCATAGCTTTATTACTTGTAGCTTTTATAGATCCAGTTGCTGATCTAAGTCTTAGATCCAATTTATCTTTGAAAGACTTTGTGTTTAACTCAGCAATTTGAGATTCATAATCTTTCTTTTGTGCTTCAAGAATAGCTTCAAGTTTTGTTATCTCAAGCTTACTAACTGAATCAGCATCTGCAGTTTTAACACCGGCCTTTTCAATCAAAGAATCAAGCTTGCTTTTGATAACATCTTCTGATAGCTCATCCCCATCTTCAAAACCTAATGTACCTTTAGCTGTTTTAGTAAAAGATTTGTACTTATCTCTTGAAGATATTAGATCAGTGTTTTTTGCTTCTAGAGAAGAGACTTCTGTTGATAGCTTAGTGTAGTTTGTTTCAACCTTAGCAAGCTCGGCCAAAGCATCTGGGTTTTCTGAGAGTAGTTTCTTTAATTGTGTAAACATATTTTATGTCTCCTGTGTTTTTAGATGCCATATGATACTAATATATGTGAAAAATGTCAAGTAGTAGTTATGATATAATCTCTTTCCTGTGTTTTCTTAAGGTTATTTTATCAATGTAACTTTATGTAACTGCAAATAATTCATTATTAATCATAGATATATTCTCTAAGAAATGTAGTGTGAAGTATTGTAACACGCATAACACTAATCAATCCGCATAACGGTAACATAACAGTAAAACACGATTTAGTGTTATGCTCTGTAGGCCCCTATATTGAGGGCTTTGAGCCTATATTTTAACTAGCATAACACTAATAACACTAAATTAGAAGAAAGTATGAAAAAGAGGGATATGTGTGGCATGTATTAGTTTCTCCAGGACTTTTTTATTTTACTGTTATGCTGTTATTAGTGTTATGCGAGCGATTATCATTATGCTGTATACCCGTTATATAGGGCTATACAGATGCTTTTGAGGCACTAAATCAGTGTTATTTTAGTGTTATTTTTACTGTTATGCAATAGAGTTAGTGTTATGCTATGTTACTTTTTAGCCAACTCTTCTAAAGTAAAAAACACTCCTCTGTCAGAAATAAAGTCTTTTACAGAGTACTTTCCGCTCTCAAACAGCTCAAATCGCTTCTTCCCAAGAATATCTCTTGCTGTTTTTGGATTTCTCTTTAGAAAACTGTTAAATGTTGTTCTTCCGTCAACAATGTTTTTTCCATTGTCCCCTAAAGCATCTCTTTCTATCTTAGTATTAGCATAAAGACGTGCTATTATTGATCTACATCTAAAGTGTCTTGGAGGCCTATTAGGAATCGCGTCCCGGCTTGGATACTCTTCGATCTTGTAAATCATCTTATCAAGAGAGATACATATTGGAGAGGTTCTATTGTCTAAAGTAGCTAAAGAGATGAACCCTTTTATTCTCTTACTTTTTTTTTCAGTGTTTACTCGTGTTTCTTCTCTCAAAAACTTAGAGTAAGTTGATAGTGCTGTGAACATCTTAGATGAGGTTCCTTTTAGAATAGATCCTTTAAGTGATTCATATCCTGTTCTTGAGATAAAAGACTTTCTAATGCCTACAGTTAGCGATGTTTTGACAGATGCAATCATTTCTGAAAGTGTATATCCTTGCACAATTGCAGTATCAAACTTGAACACATCCTTTAATAAGTCTTTAGAGAACTTCTCCCCTAGAAGTCTTGATTCTGTAGCAAGGAAGGCTGCTGTTAGCAACGACAGCTCACTTACTGAATCATCCTCCACATTATCAAAGATATCATTTATTTTACGCTCTATCTCTTTAATAGACATCTCAATCTGGTACCTGGAATAATCTTCTGAAAGAATGTACATGGTTGTAACTTCTTCATAAAGCTTTTTTAAGTCAGTCTCTAGCTGATCAATAACTTTATATTTGTACTTCTCAAAATAAAGCTCTTGAGCAATCTGCTCATCTATGCTCTTCATCTATGACCTCCTTATATCTGACCGATTTCGTCTGTTATTTTTTGTTTCTCAATATCGTAATCTGGAATCTCAACAACATCCCCCTTCGTAAGAATGTCCCAAAGAGTGTCTTTTGAAATGATTCCATCTCTGTGCATAGCTAAATATCTATCTACCACTTGTGGATCGAGGGCTAATGAATCAAAATCTTTAGATGTCTCAACAGTGATTGAAAGATCTCTTCCAATGTAATCTGATACAACTCTAAATGCTGCATTCAAAGCATCTTCTAAAGAATAAGCAAGCTCAAGAAGGAACTTATTCCCGTTCTTATCAGCTATCTTAGCCTCTGTAGCAGTATTAAATGTATCTCCATTAAGGATTGATACAGCTTCAGAATTAAGCCTCTTCTCTATGCCTTCAACAGACGCTAACAAGTTCTTAGGAGCATTGCTATCTGTGCTAGCCCACTCAAATCCTTCTTTGCTTTTGTCATCGAATAGTAGCACCTTAGATAAGCCAATGCTAACATTATCTTGCTTACTTGTTTTATTGTCTGGATTCTGCTCTGCATATATCTGTGCAACTGGTACAGCTGATAGTCTTAGATTAGATCTATACTCTGAGTAAGCATTATAATGATCAAGATTCATCTCTGCAAGGTCATACATAGGTATTTTAGCTGTAAGGTATCCAGTTTTAGCTGCGTAAACAGGTATTACAGGTATATATCCAAGATCATTAACCCATTCATCTATTAGCTTAAACTTTCCATTTACTTCTTCATATACGAGTCCTTCATGCTCTCTTAAAACAACGTAAACATCTTTATCTTGAGACTCAAACTCATTCTTTTGTACAGATATAGTCTGTCTTATAACAATTTGCTTTAGTACCGCTGATCCAGATTCGAAGCTTAAAGACTTGTTGATCACATCTGATCGTCTTAATATCTTGAAATAAGGTTTAACATCTAGAGCCATGTCTAAAGATAGTGTCCCATCTATTCTTTGAGAATCAACCCATATGTAATCCATTCCATCTATAATAGCTTTTGTTGATAAATCATTGATAAAGCTTTGGATAGAAGAGCCTTTCCCATCGACATTACTAAGGAATGTTTCATCCTTTACCTTGTAGTCTATTTGAGGCTGTTTTCTTAGAAGAGAAGATGAAAGTCCATCTACGCTTTTACTAAAGAAGTTGTAAAATGTTGCAAGCTTTAGTCGTCTGTCAAAAGTTACTTGATCTTCATCTACGAAAGGCATTAGATAAGCAGCTCCCTTTGATTTAATTGTTGAAGACCCGTTGTAAAGATCATCGACAACTGAAAGGTCCCCTATATTCTCCTCGTAATCATTATCTGTAAAATTAACTTTCATAGTTGTCTCCTGTTTTTAATTGTTTCACGTATTATAGCACATTACAAAAGAGTTTGTTTTTTAATTGGATACAATCTGTGAACTAAATAACCAAGTGCGTCTAGCATGTGGTCATTTCCTTGTGTTTTGTCTGGCTGGCCGGTCTTTGGATCATAAGCTTGTTGTTCCAGATTGCTTACTACTGTAGGACAATTAGCAACATTAACAAACAGTCTTCTCTCATTCTTTGAATTAAGAAATAGTCCATTTACACTCATTACACGGTCCTTGATCAGAGGGTTCTTCTTTGGGGATCTTATGTAGAACTTCGCTCCTTTAAGTAGAGATATGTCTGACTGACTTGCTCCTACTGATTTTCTCTGGCCACCTGCAGCATCCGGATATAAGAAGTGATTGTACTTAGATAATGGATATCTTGAAAGTATCTCTTCAATCATTGTTGGAGTATCTAAAAGCTCAGATATCTCGTCAACTATCAATATCTCGTGATCTTCGTAGTTATGTAACGCTATAACGGCTGACATGTGTCCAACGTTAAAGTCCATACCTATGTGTACATTGAATCGACCGTTCTCACTTCGATCCTCTACGTCCTCGATAGTGGCATCTGTAGAAGAGTTTATTCTATCAAACACCGGATAAACACTTGAAGATGTCAAGTTAACAAATTCTCCATTAAGGTATGCATCGATAAGATTCGCAGGGTACTGAGACCTTAGGTCTTCAACATATGTTTCAGGTAAAAATACATTGTTTTCTGTTCTACCCTTTATAATCTTAAACTTGTCCTTGTCTTTAGCTCTTTCCCACGTGTCATATACAAACTTAAACCCTTCAGGAGTAGTAGTTACTGACCCTGTGTTAAATGAACCGTCAGGCTTGTTAAGACGATTCCTGGCAACAATCTTTTCAAAGACAGACTTAGCCTTATCTTTCTTTAATGTATCAAGCTCATCGATCCAAAAGTCAGCATGCTCGTAACCAACTATCTTCTCCTCTGACTCCATCGAGCGAAATATAACCTTTGTGTTGAAAGCCGGGATAAGCAATGTTTTGTCAGACTTGTTTAGCACATAGTCAACATTCAAAGATGAAAATATTTGCTCAAAGCGCGGGTAAAGTATAAGTGTAAAAAGACTGTAATCTGGCTCATATATCCCGAAAGTATATACCTGCCGATCTTCTTTGAAGATAGGCCCATATTTAGTCATGAACTTCATAAAACGAAATATACCAGCCTCTGTCTTGCCGCAGCCATATCCACCGACAAGAGCAGGGTACTGTGCTGTGCACTTAGTAAATTCAAGCTGGTGCGAAAGAACTTTTACCTTAGCCTTTACTTTCATTTTTCT
>Ga0256824_10000983_pt1 | contig 11010 bp, 10 predicted proteins | sample CV67metaG_FD_191570 | JGI IMG/M metagenome (GOLD analysis project Ga0256824, IMG submission 191570) | Hydrothermal vent microbial communities from East Pacific Rise, Pacific Ocean - CV67 | ecosystem: Environmental > Aquatic > Marine > Hydrothermal vents | place: Pacific Ocean: East Pacific Rise...
ATTATTAAATAGTATTTAAACTATATTAAAGTTCAAAATGTGTATAATAACATTACAAAAATTAAAAATAAGAGGTTATTGGTATGAGTGATTTATTTCAAATTAGTGAAAAAGAAATTAGAGAGTTTTACGATAAAACAACAAAAATGTTAAAAAAATCTAGTGCTTCAACTAGTATTACAGATAGTGGTGAAAAAGATAAGTATAGTCGAAGAAGTGCTTATATAAATACAAGAGAAAATAAGTCAAATTTTTCAATATACTCAGCAATTCAAGATGTAGATAATGGTGATGACTTACCATCAGAAGTAGAAAGTCATCTTTTGAGAACACTAAGACGAGGTTTGTCAATTTCTATGGTTTCATGTAAAAATTATGAAAAATTAAGTGGTCTTGATAGATTAAAAGCTGATAACTTGAAAAGTAAATTAAATTCAACTCAACAAGTTGAATTAAATGAAAAATTAATGACATCAACATCTATAGCTATGTATGTATTTACTTCTTATATTAATTTTACATTAATTAATTATAAGAAAGAGTATGATTCTGTAACTATAAATAGTATTGATGATGTTTCTTTTTTGAAATACAATAGTCTAAATCCTGGATTAGAAAGTATTCTTTATGGGTTACATAAACTAATAGAAGATACAAAAAATGAAGGAGAGTTAGTTAAAATAGTTAAAGACTACTTTTCGTTTGTAAATAAAAATGTGGAAACAATGTGTTTAACTTTTAAATATAGAGAATTTTATGAAAATTATGAATATAAAGTTGATGAAGATAATTTTGTAATAAATGGTTTTGAACAAAGTCTTAATATGGGTTATGGTAATTTAGATATTCCAACTAAAAAACCAGAAGAAGTTATTGGTAATATGATTGCTAAATCTCAAGCAATTAGATTGTCAAAAATGATGATGGCTTATGATTTTGATAAAAAATTAAATCCATTTGCTGATATGGGTGGATTTGTATTTACATTTATGGGTGATGGTAATCCAGGTACTGGAAAAACAACTCTAATTCAAATGATGAATGGTTTATTGAAAGATTATACTGAAGTTGCAAATTATCCATTTAGATATGAAAATTTCTCAATTGATCAAATTGATAGTTATCAAGGTAAATCAGGTCAAAATATGAAAGCAATGATAGATAGAATTCTTGATCCAAATGTTATTGGATTTGGAACAATTGATGATATTGACCAAATTGCAGGTAAACGTGGTGATTCTCAAAGTTCTGGTGGACAACAAGAAGTAACTGCAGTGTTGATGGAAAGTTTTGCTGGTGGTGGAACTGTTATAAGAGGTAATGCTACTTTTGGAATGTTTTCAAATTATCCTGAAAATGTAGATGATGCACTTCGTCAGAGAGCTGGGTTGAGGATGTTGATTGATGGTCCTCAAACAAGAGAAGATTATATTGATATTTTTGCTTTACTAATTGGTGATAACCATACATTGAATTTAGGTGATGTTGATTTGTATTCAACACAAAATATAAAAAAACTTTTAGATAAAAGTTATGAACAACATAATTTACCAAAGGAAAATATAATTCTTTCTGTATATGATAAAACAATTAAAGAAGTAGGTTCTATTGATACAATAGAAAATGTTGGTAAATACCTTTATAATATCAAAGAAAATGATTCTAGATTTACTGGTAGAGCAATTAAAAATATTACTGATGCTATTAAAACACGTTCAATGGACTTTGAAATGCCTGATGATTGGTTTGAAAATCCAGAAGTATTCATGTATCAAGAATATGATAAAAAAATGAATATGATTAAAGAATTAATAAATCCTATTACTCCAGAAATGGTTATACAACAAATTAATATGTATGCAGATAGTGAATCTAGATATTCTAATAAATCAGATGAAGCTGAAATTGAAAAAATTGTAAGAAATCATAAATTACAGATGGAAGCTAAAAGAAGATTAGGTAGTTTATAAAACCTTTCTTTTTCATAAACCTTTTTTATAATAATAAAAAAAACAAAAAGGGTGAGTGATGATAAATAAAAAAATTGTAACAAATGAAGTAAAAGATATAATGATATTAAATTATATTTATCTTTTTACAAGTATACTTAATGGTGAAAAAAAATATAATATAAAAGATATAACACATACTCTCTTATCAAAAGATAATTTGGAATATAAAATGGTAAAAGAATTAGAAAAAAATGATGATGGTAAATATGTTGAATTCAATATAAAACAAAATACATCAAATAAATTCAAAGGTTATAGTAAAAAATCAATTTATAAAAAAATTCTATTAAAAGAGGTAAAAAAAATAACAAAAAATCCTTTATACGATAAGGAACAACAAGATGTTGAAAATGCTAATATAATGATTAGAAATGTAGAATTAGAACTTTTTAAAAGAGTTTTTAAAGTTTTATTTGAAACTAATATCAAAATAATAAAAATTTATGAAAATAATAATATTACTATAGATAAAAAATTAGAAAAAATTAAAGATATATTTATTTTGAATCAAAATGATAAAATTTTATTAAGAAAATGGCAAGAATTAATTTATGTATATAATGATTTAATGAAATTTGCTATAGCTGTAAAAGATAAAGAATATAAATGGTCTAGTACTGAGTCTGTAGCTTTTCAATATGTTAGGAATATAGATTTAATAGATAAAGGTTATACAGATTTAAATTCTTTTATTATAAATAAAGAAGAATGTAAATTCTATTATGAATTTTGTAATTCATAATAAAAATATTATTATTTAAAATCACCTTCATAAAAAATATTAGGTATAAAATCATAAGATTTTTTATCGTTTAATAATATTAAATCACCTCCAATAACTTCGTCAATAACTTTTTTGATTTTATAAAAATCTTCTGATTTAAATATATTTATATTTTTTTTAGTATTTATATCTTGATCATTTTTATACTTAACAATAATTTTGTTTAAAACGTTTTCTAATTCTTTTTTTGATATATTTTTAATTATTGTATTTCTATTCATTTTAATGACTTTTGCTTACAACTATTAACATTTTTAAATTTATAATTAAAAATCTGAAAAATTGCCAAACAATATTTGTACGTAAAGATTGAGCAAAAGAGCTAGGCAACATAGTATTAGTTGTATTTTTTGATTTTGAAAAATTTATTTCTATAGATTTTTTATTAGCCTTCAAATTTCCTTTAGAAATAGCTTTAACAATTTTAACATCTTTTTCATTCATAAAATTCTTAAAATGTTCATCTCTATTTTGTAAATCTACATCTTTAATATCATCTTTAATTATTTTTTTAAGAGATACCTTCTTTTGTTTTTGGTTAGAAGTTTTCTTAGATTCAACAACATTTATATTTGATAATTTTTTGTATTTATTTTTTATAGCTGAAAAAGTTCTTTTATATTTTTTTTCTAATTCCTCTTTAGAAAGCTTGTTAAAATCTTTCAATAATGATTTTTCATCTTTTATTTTCCATTTCATATTAATCCTTTAAAATATTTGTATAATTATTATATTATAACAAAAAAGAAGAAAAAAAGTAAATTTTAAAGATAGAATATAAAATAATTATATTAATTTATTTTTAAGTATTTCGTTAACTTTTTGAGGGTTAGCTGTTCCATTACTAGCTTTCATTGTTTGACCTACAAAAAATCCAATTAATTTAACTTTTCCTTCCTTATATTGATTAGCTTTATCAGGATTATCAGCAATAACTTTATCAATCATTTTTTCTAAGTCTGCTGTATTGTCTAATTGTTTTAGCCCAAGTTTGTTAATAACACTATCAACATCCATATTGTTTTCCATAAGAAAATCAAGAATCTGTTTTGCAGCCTTGCCACTAATAACTTGTTCTTCAATACGTTTTACTAAAGTTCCCATTGTTTTAGCATCAACTGGTGAAGTAAGTATAGTTAACCCACCTTTTAAACGTGCTTGTAATTCGACAATTAACCAGTTAACAGCACTTTTCCCACTTATACCTTCTTTTACCATTTCTTCAAAAAAATGTGAAATTTGAATATCAGATGTAAGAACTGAAGCATCATATTCATTTAATCCATATTGAGTTTTGAAACGATATTTTTTTTGATCTTCAAGTTCTGGGATTTTGGAAAATTCATCATACATTTCTTCTGTAATTACAGATTTTAAAATATCTGGTTCTGGGAAATAACGATAATCAGCTGCTTCTTCTTTTCCACGCATTGAACGGGTTTCTTGTTTGACTTGATCAAATAAACGGGTTTCTTGAAAAATAACTTTGTCATAAATTCCATCTTCCCAAGCATTAGTTTGACGTTCTACTTCAATTTCAATTGCTTTTTGTATAAATCTAAAACTATTTATATTTTTTATTTCAACACGTGTGTATAAGTTTTTATCTCCTTTTGGTCGAATAGAAACATTCACATCAACACGAAAAGATCCTTCTTGCATATTAGCGTTAGAAATACCTAAATAACGTACAATTGAATGAAGTTTTTTTACATATAGTACAGCTTCTTCTGCTGAGTACATGTCTGGTTCTGAAACAATTTCAAGTAATGGAGTACCAGCACGATTAAGATCAATTTTAGAAATAGAACCATCATGAATATTTTTTCCTGCATCAGCTTCAATATGAGCTCGATTAATACGAATTTTTTTTGAAGTACCATCTTTAAAATCAATTTTAAGAGACCCATGTTCTACTACAGGAGTAAATAACTGTGTAATTTGATAAGATGTTGGACTATCGGGATAAAAATATGATTTACGATCAAAAAAAGAAGTTCTATTAACAGTTCCTCCAATTGCTACTCCAAGCATTATAGATTTTTCTAATACGCTTTTATTAAGTACAGGTAACGCTCCAGGTAATGCTAAACAAGTTGGACAAGTATTAACGTTAGGACGATCATTAAAACTTGTTGGACAGGAACAAAAAAGTTTTGTATTTGTATTTAATTGAGTATGTACTTCAAGTCCTATAACTGTATCAAACATAAGATTCCTTTATTTATAATATTGATTATACCATAAATATAATAAAAAATATAATAAAAAATAAAGTTTTTGAAGATAAATGTAATAATAAACCATTATATAAATGAAATTATTGAAATATAATGGTTAAGGAAATTTGATAGATTAAACTATCTCATTTAGAGTTTCTTGAACTTAGAAATCTAAATTTATTTAAAATGAATAATTTATTATAACTAACAATAGTTAATGAAAAGATAACATCTCAAAAATTATAAATTATAATATTTTATAATATTTTATAATAATTTATAATTTATAATTTAATATTTAATTATAATGAATTATAATAAATTATTATAAAGGATTTAAAATGGAATTAGTTGATATTAAAGAACAAAAAGATATTATAAAATACTTTGAGAATTTTAAGACAAATACAATGTATAGAAGAATTTCTTTTCATGAGGAGATAGATTTTTCAAATATTTTAAAAAGTATTATTAACGAAAATATAGATATTGAAGATAAAACTATTGTAAAATTATTACAAAAACATTTTTTATCAGATGATAAAACAAATGAACAAAATATAGAAAGTATTGAAAAATGTTTAGAAGATTGCTTCGATGGGATAAAATCGAAAGAAATAATAAAGACATTAATTACTGATAAATTATAAAGGAAAAGTTATTTCAATCTAAAAATATTGAAAATATACTAAAACATCAAAAAATATAAGAAGAGTTTATTCAAAAAATAATAGATAAATATAGTAAAAATAATATAAAAAACGTTCTTAAAAATATTTTAACAATAAATTTAAAAAATAAAAAAAATAATTAAATAAAGAAATATCTATGAAAAGAAAGAAATTATTAACAAAAAACAAAACTAATGTTGAGGATTTAATTTTTTAATATAATAAAAAATAACAAAAAAATTATTATAGAATAGGGAATTAAATAATGAAAATATTATCACAAAAAGAATTAAAAAAAATAATTAAATATATGGATTTATGTCAAAAAGAATTGGAAAAGATAATTATTGAAAATAATGAAGAAATAGAATATATAGGTAACAAAAAACAGATAAATTCATTCATAAATAGTTTTGTAAGAAAAGATAGTACAAATTTAAAACATATAATAGAAAAATATCAATCAAATAATGTAGTTTCAAGGGCATTAAAAAAAGATATAAATTCTATAAGATATATTAAAAATATAAATAATGTTAGTGATGATGTATTATTAATGGTAATAAAAAGAGACCCTTATTTAATAATAGAATTGCCAGAAGAAAGACAAAATATAAAATTATTAATATATTCATTTAAATTAAATCCAAATATTATTCATTCTTTGTCAAAAGATAAAAAAACTGTTTTACAAAATATTTTACAAAATGAATTAATAAAAATAGATGATATGAGCGTTAATAAAATAATGTCCGTAATGAAAAATAAAAGAAAAAAACCAATTTTAAAAAGATTATTTACATTAAAAAATAATCCAATATTTGGTAGTTAAGAAGTTATTTAAAATTTATTTTATAGTTAATATTAATTATGTTATAATAACTATAAAATATTATAAGGATTATAATGAGTAGACTATTTAGATTAGGTGATTTGCATGGCGGAATAAATTTTGAATCATTTTATTTATTAAAATCAAATTTCCCATTAGAGTCAGAATTAACTAAAAATGATGTAGTATTTCAATTAGGTGATTTTGGTTATGTTTGGTATTATCCTGAAAGCAAAGAAAATTACAAAAGAGATATTGCTAACTTAAATCATTTAGCTGATAAAAATTATACACTATTAGTAATACCAGGAAATCATGACAATTATGATATTATAAATTCATTACCAATAATTAATAAATGGGACGGTAGAGTATATGAACTAAAGTTAAGAAAAAATTCTATTTATTTCGCAATAAAGGGTGAGATATATACAATTAATAATAAGAATTTTTTTACATTTGGTGGTGCTGCGACAAATAAAGAAGATCAAAATTTTACATATAAACAATATTTATCAAAAGAAAAAGTTAGAAAGAAAAAATATAAATATGGTGAACATTATAAAACAGTACACGAATCAGTTAAATTAAAGGATGTTTCAATATGGCGTGAAGAAGACCCATCTGAAGAAGAAAAAGAAAATGCTATAAAAAATCTTGAAAAAGTTAATTATAAAGTAGATTATGTATTAACACATACTATACCTACTAGCATAATTGTAGAAAGCATTAAAAGAATGAAGAGTGATTATGAACAACAACAAAAAATAGATGATGAAACAATAAAATTTATTGAAGAATTGGTATCTGATAATACTGAAAATCAAAAAAAAGATTGTAAGACATCTAGTTTTTTAGAAATTATAAATAAAAAATTGATATTTGAAGAATTATTTTATGGTCATTTCCATCATAACTTTGAATTTAAATCTAATGGTAAAAAATATTCTTGTCATTACAAATTACCTCCTACTGAAATAAAATAATAAATTTAAATAATATTAATATTAATGTTTAAGAAAATTTTAATATATTAACAAAATCATGTAAAAAGTCTAAAATAATGATTTATGGTATAAAATACTACTATCTAAAACATAAAAGGATAGAAAATGAGTAATGGATATAATGCAAGTGTAGTCGATATAACAACAGATGAAAAGATAATAGAGGTATGTAAAGATGAATATGAATCTTTTATAGAGGCGCTAAAAAAAGCTGATTTAGATATAGATGATTATTCTAAAACAATAGCATATGGTGAGGAATTAGATTATGAATCAGAAGATGGTGAAAAATATAAACAATTAAATGATGTTTACGAAATACTTTGTGATAAATTTCTAGAAGAAATTGGTATGGGAATTGAGTTAAACAATCATGACTCTGATAATCAAGGTGATTGTTATGATGAGGTTGATGGTTATTTTTGGGAAATATTTGGTGTATATGTGTTATCAAAATCAGCTAAAAAACATAAGGATATATATGAGAGTGCGTCTTTTGTAAGTTTCGGATAAAATATTAAAAGTATAATAAATAACATTATTATTACTTTAGATAAATTAAAATATGTGGTATAATCAAAAAATATAAATATTTAATGATTATATTTAATCATAGATTAATTTAAGGGAAAATATGTTAAATAACAAACAAAAAGAAGTAGTTGATACAAAGGGTTCATTAGTAAATATAGCTGGTCCTGGTTCAGGCAAGACACATACATTAATATCTAAAATAGCATCTATAGTTTTAACTGATAAATCTATAATAAATAATATTTTAGTACTAACATTCACAAATGCAGCAGCAAATGAAATAAAAGAACGTTCATTAAAAAATATAGATATAGATAATAAGCGTTCTCTTTATTTTGGAACTTATCATTCAACATTTAAAAGATTAATGAAAGAAGAAAAGGTTTTTGAGAACTTATATTTAGGAGAAAACCCTACTTTGACAACACCAAATGAAATAAGTAGATTTTTAACAAATCAAATAAAAAATGATTTTATGGATAATTTCAAAGAAACTGTTGAATATTCAATTAAAAATTATTATATTTCAAATGATTTAGAGTTTCCTAAAAATTTAGTATTTAATAAAACAATATTAAAAAAAGAATTAATAGATGCTAATTCTATTCTTCAATCAATTGATAATCAAATAAATTATTTTAAAATAGAAGATATTAAAAAATGTAATTCAATAAAAGAAGTTTATAATTTAATAAAAGAAAGAACAATTATAGATTTAATGAATGAATTAAAAGATGGTTTTACAAAAACTGAAGAAATGATGTTAAAATATAAAGAAAATAAAATAAAAGACCCTTATTCAAAAGAAAAAGAACCATTTTATTATACTAAAACATTTGGTGCTACTACATATTTATCATTAATAAGAGATAAGGAAGAAAAATTTGAATTTCCAATGGATTTTAACAAAGATGATGTAAAAAAATCTTTAGGTGAATTTATGGATGATTTATTTGATAATAAGTTTGAACAACAAATAATTAGTTTTGGCGATATAATGCTTTTGACACTATATTCATTGGTTAATTTTGATGATTTCAGAAATAATATTCAAGATAAGTTTAAATATATATTTGTTGATGAATTTCAAGATACTAATGTTATTCAGGATGAAATATTATTTTTAATGTATAAAAAAGATAATATTTGTGTTATAGGTGATCCTTACCAATCAATATATAAATTCTTAGGTGCTAATATAGAAAATATAATGAATGCTAAAAATAGATATTCAGCAAATACAGTTCAACTAGTAGAAAATTATAGAAGTAATCAAAATATTGTTGATTTGACAAATTATTTAGGTGAAAATATGATAGAGGACATAAGTGGATGGCAACCTTGTGTTAGTTCAAATAAAGATGTAAAAAACGTACCTATTGACTTATTAAAAAATATGTCAAAAGAGGAACAAGCTGATTATGTTGTTAAAAAAATTAAAGAATTACCATCTGGTACAAAAGTAGGTATATTGAATAGAAATGGTAATGTCTATTTATTAGAAAGTGGTTTAACTAAATCAAAATTAAAATATGATAAATTGGGTGGTTTATCATTAGGGGAAAGTATTGAAGTGAAATTATTTATTCATTTATTTTTATATTCTATGAATTATAAAAAATTGGATTCATTGTTATACGTTCTTGGTTCATTAAGTGGTATAGGTGCTAAATCTATAGAGGGGTATGAAAAAAATATAAAAAAACAAATGAAAGATGAAACTCATAAATTCAAAGTTCCAGCTAAAATATTGTCAGCAATAGAAGAGATACAAAATATAGTTGGTCAGGATATTTCTTCTGAAGATTATAGTTATTTTTTATCAAATGATGAATTGTTGGGTATTAATAAGAAAATATATGAATTTTATAAATTAAATATGTTGCCAAATATAAGTAAAAATTGGAAAACATCTAGAGAAAGAGAAGCTAAAGATAAATTAAAGATATTATTTGAGGAAATAAAAGAACAATCAACAGTGATAGAAGTATTATCATTACTTGAAGAATATATAAATGGTAGTAAAGAAAAAACTACAGAAGAATACAAAAATAATATAACTGTTACAACAATTCATAGTTCAAAAGGGTTAGAATGGGATGTTGTTTTCTTAATGAATTGGGATAATGGTTCGTTTGAAAGAGATGATAGTAAAGAAGCTCAAAGATTAGTATATGTTTCAGTTAGTAGAGCTAAAGAAAAATTAATAATTATGTCTCAAACAAACAAATTTTTTAATATTGATGATGAATTTATTGAAGAAAATAAGATTTTCAATGTTTTAAAGTTAGAAGAAACTAAAGAAGAACCTAAAATATGGTTTGGAAAACATAAAGGGAAAAAAATAAGTGAAATACCATATTCATATTTAGAATGGATTTTAACAAATCAAACTGATTTAATGATAAAAAAAATGATAAATGTAAAGGTTGTGGACGCTATATCAGAAATGTATAATGAAAACTAATAAAAATTATTGTTAAATCTTATAATTTTGTATAATAAAGATAAAAGGATGTTAAATGTTAAGAAAAGCTGTATTTTTAGCAATATTTTCTAATGATAAAAGTAAAATATGGAAAGATAGTAAAGATATGTCTGATATAATAAGAAAAACTGAAATATCTTCTTTTTTATTATTAAATAGATGGGATAAAAGGTTGGGTTTTCCAGGAGGATTGATAGATGATGGTGAAGAACCTATAGAAGCTTTAATAAGAGAATGTAAAGAGGAAATAAATTTTAATATTAACGATGAATTGAGAAATAAATTACAATTAATATCGTTAAGTAATACTTTCAAAGATGATAAAGGTATGCAAATAAGTTTTTATGGATTAGAATTACAATATAAAGAAATATTGGAAATACAAAGAAATATGTTTGATGCAAAAGATTATGGAGTAGAAATAATGGGTTCTAATTTAATACTCATATTAAATAAGAAG
>Ga0256824_10000984_pt1 | contig 11009 bp, 10 predicted proteins | sample CV67metaG_FD_191570 | JGI IMG/M metagenome (GOLD analysis project Ga0256824, IMG submission 191570) | Hydrothermal vent microbial communities from East Pacific Rise, Pacific Ocean - CV67 | ecosystem: Environmental > Aquatic > Marine > Hydrothermal vents | place: Pacific Ocean: East Pacific Rise...
CTCACCAAAGTAGATACCACAGATAAGCTCACGAACAACCATAATGTCCACGCCTTTAATGATTTCAGGCTTAAGAGAAGATGCATTAATAAGTTCATCATACACTACTGCTGGACGAAGGTTTGCATAAACACCTAACTCTTTTCTAAAACGCAGGAGTCCACTCTCTGGACGTTTTTCACGAGGAAGGGCATCCCACTTCTCTCCACCAATAGCTCCAAAAAGAACTGCGTCGGAGTTTAGTGCACCAGAGATAGTCTCTTGAGGAAGTGGATCGCCTGTGATATCATAAGCACAACCACCCATTAGATAATCTTCATACTTAAAAGTAATCTCACAACAAGATGCAACTGCATCTAAAACTTTTACTGCCTCATCTATAATCTCTGGACCAATTCCATCGCCTTTAATAAGTGCTATTTTATATGTTTTCATTACTTTCCTTTAATCTCATTTTCTGCAAACTTCATTAATCCACCAGCATCGATAAGCTCTTGCATAAATGCAGGAATCGGAGTGAAGTTATATGTTTTACTTGTAGTGTTGTTTGTGATAGTACCTGCGTTCATATCAACTGTGATATTATCGCCTTCACTTATCTCAGCACTCTCTGGTAGCTCAAAGATAGGAAGTCCCATATTAAAAGAGTTACGATAAAAAATTCTTGCAAAAGTTGGTGCGATAATCGCCGCAACACCAGCTGCCTTTAATGCGATTGGAGCATGTTCACGTGAACTTCCACAACCAAAATTTTCTCCAGCGACTATTACGTCACCAACACTCATATTGTTTACAAACGCAGGGTCAGCGTCTTCCATAACATGCTTTGCCAGTTCTTCTGGAACTGAAGTGTTTAAGTATCTCGCGGCAATGATTAAATCTGTGTCAACATCTTTACCAAATGTCCAAACTTTGCCATTAATATTTGCTTTGTTCATATTGAAATTCCTTCATATATTCTAAATAATTTCGTGATTATATCTAAATAGAGATTGTAGTTTTATAAAAGAAAAGTGTTAAGGAAGAATAGAGCCTTGATATTAAAAAGTATCAAGGCTATTTTAGGGAGTTTTTATCTTTTTAGGTTATTGACAGTTTGGAGCATTTCATCACTTGTTGTGATTACTTTTGAGTTTGAGTCGTAGGCACGTTGCCCTGTAATTAGGTCAGTGAGTTCAACTACGAGTTCAACATTACTAAGCTCTACAAAACCTTGACGAAGAACACCTAGACCATCAACTCCTGGAACACCTTCAACTGGTTGACCAGAACTATCAGTCTCAATATAAAGGTTATCACCAAGTGAGTGAAGTCCAGCTGGATTTACATAGTTTGTTGTTGTGATTTGACCAATCTGTGTAGCCTGCGTTTGTCCTGGTTGAACAACTGTCACAGTACCATCAGTACCTATAGTTACAGCAGTAGCATCAGCTGGAATAACTATTTCAGGAGTTAGTTTGTATCCATCACTATTTACAATCACACCATCTTGGTCTATTTTAAAAGCACCATTTCTCGAGTAAACTTCTGTACCATCTGGAAGCTCTAGTTTGAAAAAACCGCGACCTGTGATAGCAATATCAAGTTGGTTATCAGTCTGCTTGAGGCTTCCCTCTGAAAATATCTTGTTAATTGCAGTAGGACGAACACCAAGACCGACTTCTATTCCGGTAGGACTCTTAGTCGTATCACTTGTCGATGTACCTGCGTACTCCATTACCTTATACATAAGGTCAGAAAATTCTGCACGAGATTTTTTGAAACCTATTGTGTTTACATTGGCTATATTATTCGCCGTTGTATCTATCTGTGTTTGCATCGAAAGCATCCCTGTTGATGCTGTGTATAGTGATTGAATCATTTTATTGTCTCCCCTTAAGCTTTTCTAGCGATTTTTTCTATTGCGTCTCTATTCATGTCGTTCATCTGAGTATCCATAACTTTTTGATACATTCCAACGAGTCTATTTGTTTCTATCAGTTGCGTCATCATTTTTACTGCGTTTACATTGCTTTTTTCAACAAAGCCTTGTAACACTGCATTACTTTCGCCTACAACCTCTAGTGACTCAACACCTTTAAAAGAGTAAAGGTTCTCACCCTCTTTTTTAAGAGTATTTAAATCTTGTGGCTGTGCTATAAAAAGCTTTTTATTTTGAGTGAGCTGAACAGTGTTTGGAATATTTGTATAAATTTGTCCATTTTTATCTATCTCTATAATATTGTCTTGTGGAGCAAACTCAACAGTTCCACCACCCTTAAAGTAGTCATCAGCAAGGACTTCATAACCATTTTTTGTTACAAGCTTTCCTTCGTCATTTGTTGTAAAAGAGCCATCTCGAGTAAGTCTAATACCTTGAGGCGTCTTTACTGCAAAGAAAAGACCTTCTTTTGATAGAGCTAAATCCAAGGTATTTGAAGTTTTTTGCATATTTCCAACACTAAAGTCTGTAAAGCTATCTACTATTTGTGGTGCTCTAGCCATAGTTCTGTTTATAAACGCAGCACCATTTTCAGACTGGTTTGCATTTGGAAGAGTGTCACGTGCTTCTTTATAAACACGCATAAAATCGCCAACAACAAGGCTATCTTCTTTAAAACCTGTTGTGTTAACATTTGCTAAATTATTTGAAATAGTGTCAATTCTGTTAAACTGTGTCACCATTCCTGCTGCTGAACTGTAGTAGCCTGTTTGCATTAACTGCCCTTAATCGCATTATTTTAAATGATTAAAGCAAAGAGTGTGCCAAATTTAATTTTACTAAAATTCAGCACCGCTTAAACATATCTCGGTATAATCCACTCTTTAAAAAACCTTAAATCACGGAGCATACTCCCATATGACAGCAAAAGAACTCAATAAGGCGATAGATTCGTTTTTTAGTGACCACAAAGGCAAAGAGTGTTTAACTTATGAATCACTCATAGAGCTTTTTCAAAAGCAACCTACAGCGGCACAATCAAAAAATATTCTAAAATTACTAGAAAAAAATAAAAAATGTATTTACACTTCTAGTGAACATGCAAAAAAACTAAATGACCAAGAAGCAGAAGCACGTCGTACAGCACAGCGTAAGATGCTTGAAAACAACGAGTCTGACAAGTTTGACATACTCAAAGAGCATGAGCTACTTGAGTGGTCACGTTCTGACTCTCCTGTACGTATGTACCTTCGTGAAATGGGTCAAATTCCACTTCTTACAAAAGAAGAAGAGATAGAAATATCTAAAAAGATTGAAGGCGGAGAGAGCATTATCATCGATGCTATCTGTTCTGTTCCTTATCTTATAGAGTTTATCTTAGACTATAAAGAACCACTTATCAACCGTGAGCGTCGTGTTAAAGAACTTTTTAAATCTTTTGAAGATGAGAAAGAAGATACAGATGACAATGCTACAGATGATAATGCTGCAACTGATGAAGCAAAAGAAGCAAAAAACTTAACTGCTAAAGATAAGACTAGAGTTGATAAAGTTACTTTTAGCTTTAAAGCCTTAGAAAAAGCAAAAAAAGAGTGGATAAAGCTCACTGAAAAAGCACCTGAAGATTTAGATGGTAAAATCAATGAAGAGATTGTTCACTACTTTTTAGGTGTTACATTTAAAAAGATTGTTCTTAAAGAGAAACTTCTAGACCTTGGACCAACTTCAAAGCTTATCAACGAACTTGTAAAAGCTATGGAGACTGCACTAAAGAGTGATGATGGTTATGACAAGGAACTTAAACGCCTTGAGTATAAGCTTCCTCTATTCAACTCAACACTTAAAGCAAACCATAATGTTTTAGTTGCAAAAATCCAAGAACTTAACAAAGAAGATATTTCAAATATGGTTCCAGAAGCTACAATGGTTTCTACATATATGGAAATCAAAAAACTTGTTCAGACAAAAGAAGCTTCAAAAAACTCTTTTGATATGGAACCAGAAAAACTTGGTGATATTTTAGAACAGATTAAACGTGGTAAAAATATCTCTGAAATCTCTAAGACAAAGATGGCAAAATCAAACCTTCGTCTTGTTGTTTCTATTGCTAAGCGTTATACAAACCGTGGTCTTCCTTTCCTTGACCTTATTCAAGAAGGAAACATCGGTCTTATGAAAGCTGTTGATAAGTTTGAATACCAAAAAGGTTATAAGTTCTCTACTTATGCTACTTGGTGGATTCGTCAAGCAATTTCACGTGCGATTGCTGACCAAGCGAGAACTATTCGTATTCCTATTCATATGATTGAGACTATTAACCGTATCAATAAAATCATGCGTAAACACCTTCAAGAACATGGTAAAGAGCCAGATGTTGATACTATCGCTGAAGAGGTTGGTCTCTCAGTTGAGAAGGTTAAAAATGTTATTAAGATTACAAAAGAGCCTATCTCTCTTGAAGCTCCTATTGGTAGTGAAGATGATGGACGTTTTGGTGACTTCATCGAAGACAAAACATCAATTTCTCCAGCAGATGCGATACTAAAAGATGACCTTCGTGTTCAAATTGAAAATGTTTTAGACCAGTTAAATGAACGTGAAAAAGCGGTTATCAAGCTGCGTTTTGGAATTATGGATGATGAGAGTGATAGAACTCTTGAAGAGATTGGTAAAGAGTTAAGTGTAACTCGTGAACGTGTTCGTCAGATTGAAAGTTCAGCTATCAAAAAACTCAAGCACCCAAAAGTGGGTCGTCGTCTTAAAAACTACATAGAAGAGTAAGTCTTAGCCTATGACGTTTGAACAGCAGTGGATAGAGTACGATTACAACCCTTTTGTACTCTTTAGTTCAGGCGGTAAGATTCTCTCACTAAACTCTGAAGCACAGTTTCTCTTAGGAAGCACAAATGCTAAAGAGCTTTTTGAGTTAGCTCAGGCTCATGCTAGTGTGAGTTTTGGCTTTAAAACAAGCTTTTTAGAGTTAGAGTATGGTCGCTACAAGTTTTTTGGTCTCACCGTAGGCTACGAAGATGAAGAGCAGATTGGTATTAAACTCTATCAGGCTCCATCATTTAAACTCAATGCCAAAAAACCAGAGGGTGAACTTACAAATATCTACACACTTATAGACCTCTGTATCGCTACAAACTCCATCAACTCCAACCTAAAATACACAAAAGAGTATGACCCTACTATTCCAGAGGTTATTCTTGATTCTAACAAGTTTTTAAAGATACTTAACAAAATTTACACTTGTGTAAATGAGAGTAAAAGTGTTAATACAAAAGTTTTTTATAGAATTGGTGAGCATATAAAGTTTGAAGACAAAAAATATAGTATATTTTCTATATCAATTAGTGCAGATAAGATAGATAAAGAAAAAACGATAGAGCTTAAAGCTCTTGGGGAAACTAACAACTTTTTTGTTGATATTAGCAGTGAGCTAACTATCAACATACCGATGATTACATCTTAGAGACTAACTCTTTAGAGCTTAAAGAGCCGACTATGATACCTAAAAGAAGTGCAGGTAGATAGAACTCTAAGGCTAAGGCTTCATTATTTTTCAGTGCTATAAAACCTAAAATCAAAAAGATATAAGGTGCTATTCTAAACATAGAAACACTTCCTTTTGCCCCATGCTTCATACTTGTAAGACTAAAAGTTTTTATCTTTGCTCTTTCTTCTTTTACTATCTCTTTTAGGTCTAACTCTTCGACTGGTGCATAGTTTATCTCTTGGTCATCATAAAGCTCATGAGGGTCTTCTATCTGGTCAAGCAAGTCTCTCTCTTCTTCAAAAGTATCAGAATCAACCTGCGTTTGAACCATTTTTTTATAAGCAAACGCAGAGCCTAAGATTATAAAGAAAGAACTCAAAAAAGCCACCTCAATACTAGCAAACGCAGTAGGTAAATAAATATAAGTAGCCCCAATAAAAAGTTCTACAATAAAGAAAATACTAATAGCTTTTTTCACCATAATCCTCGTCATCATACTCATCATCATCTAACTGCTTTTTAACTGCATACCTAGGTTCTTTTGCTAACTCTTCAAACGCAGCATACTGTTTCGAGTATGCCTTATAAACATTTAAAATTGCCGCAGCAATACCGATAGCAACACCAACCCAAAAAAGCCAAGCTATATCTGTAAGGCTACGAAGTACCCAACCGATACCAACACCCATAAGAACTGCTACAACCATAGAAATACCAAGAGATAGAGAATCTGCTGCTTCTATAATTGGTTTTATTCTAGGTTTACGTTCTACCTTGTTTGTTTCTTCTTCACTCTTAGCCATTTTTAATCTCTTTGAAGATTTTAGCTGCTGCGTTTATAGTATCTTCTATCATTACATCTGTTGTTGCAGTAGAGATAAATCCTGTCTCATAAAGTGAACAAGCGAAGTAGAAACCTTCATTGAGCATACCTTGATGAAACTTTGCAAAAAGCTCTGCATCACTCTCGCAAGCATCAGCAAAGTTTTTTACAGGTTTGTCATTAAAGAAAAATCCGAACATACTTCCTCTAACATCTGTCTGCATTGTAATGCCTTCTTTTAAGGCTGCGTTTTTCATACCAGCAACCAGTGTTTTAGCACGTTCTTCTAGGACTGCTATCACTCTTGCGTTTTGCTTGAGTTTAGAGAGTGCTGCATATCCTGCTGCCATTGCAACTGGGTTTCCACTAAGTGTTCCTGCTTGATAAACTGGACCATCTGGAGAGAGCATATTCATAATCTCTTCTCTTGCACCAAATGCACCAACAGGCATTCCACCACCGATGACCTTACCAAGAGTAAGTATGTCTGGCTTTACTCCAGTTATAGACTCTGCACCGTTTACACTCGCACGAAAACCACTCATAACTTCATCGAAAATCAATAAGGCACCGTTATCATCACAGAGTTTACGTAAGTCATGTAAGAACTCTTTGTCTGCTGGAACAAGTCCCATGTTTCCAGCTATTGGTTCAATAATTACACAGGCGATATTTTGAGAATCTTTAAAACATTTTTCTATACTTTGAATGTTGTTATACTCTGCTAAAAGAGTATGTTTTGTAAAGTCTGCTGGAACTCCAGGGCTTGATGGAGTACCAAAAGTTGCTGCACCAGATCCTGCTTCTACGAGAAGAGCATCACTGTGTCCGTGGTAACAACCTGTAAATTTTACAATATCATCACGACCAGTAAAACCACGAGCAAGACGAATAGCTGACATAACTGCCTCAGTCCCTGAAGATACAAAACGCACCTTGTCAATAGAATCAAAAAATCCTACTACAAGTTTTGCTAGTTCAGTCTCTGCTAATGTTGGAGCACCAAAACTAAGTCCGTGTTTTACAGCCTCTATAACTGCTGCTTCTATAGACTCATCACGGTGTCCAAAGATTAATGGTCCCCAAGATTGTACATAATCAACATACTTTTGACCATCAACATCTGTTAAGTAAGCACCCTTACCTTCATTGATAAAGATAGGAGTTCCTCCAACACTTTTAAATGCTCTAACGGGAGAGTTCACTCCTCCTGGGATTAAACTTTGTGCTTCACTAAATGCTTTTATTGATGCTTCTGTGCTCATTAACTAACCTTAATATATATTTTTGTTATTATATCTAAGTAGTATTAATATTGATTTGATATAATCTTACAAAATTTATAACTTATGGAACAATATTGAATAGATCTAGTTTTGCATTTTTTGTTGCGGTGTTGATTCACCTCCTTTTTGTTCTTATTTTTTGGGTACTGGGCACACTTACTCCTGAGCCAAAAAAAGTGCATAAAGAAGAACAAAAGATTAAAATTTCTCTCAAAGAGATGCCAAAGACCCATAAGAAATCAGGTGACACAAAGAAAAAAGTAGAACCTTCTCCTATAGCGCCACCTATGCCAAAGGGAAAACAACTCAAAAAACTAATCGAAAAACCACCAGTAAAGTTTGAACCTAAAAAACCAAAAAGAAAACCAGTTCTCAACAAACCAAAAAAACCATCAAAGCCTAAACCAAAATCAAAGCCAAAGCCAAAAATAGAACCACTCCCTCCTACTAAGCCATTTATTCCACTTATAGCAAAGAAAAAAGATGAGAATCTAACTAAAAAAGTGCAGAAGAAAGAAGACCCTATGGCATGGATGAAGATAGACAAATCATCACAAGAAGAAGTCAAAAAAACAACTACTGCAAATGGTGCCAATGTAGGTGGTAGTACGAGAGAGATGAAGCAACTCTATGGAAATGAATGGGGGAAACTCACTCCCGGTCAACAGAAATATATGCTTGATAACCAAGAAGTAATGCGTCGTATTACACAACAGGTTCTAACACGTGTTGCAAGAGTAAATTTAAAACGCAACCTCAATGTAAATAAGTCAAATGTAATAGAGTTTTATCTTCATCCAAATGGAGATATGACAGACTTTAAATTTTTACAAAAAAGTGGCTATTATGTCTTAGATGACACAACTAAAGAGACCATAGAATATGCCTACAGTCGATACCCAAGACCAAAAGAAAAAATACTTATTAGGTACAATGTTTACTACAACTTAGCTCGTTATTAGAAGATTTATTGTCTTGTGATGCTTTTGTGATATAATTATCTTAAACACATTTACATATATAAGGCTTCTTTATAATGACATCTAAAATAAAAATACTCAATACCCTCCTTCTCTCCTCTTTAGTTCTATTTTCAGCTTGTAGTGATGAAAAAGTTCAAGAGGTAAAAAAGGTAGTACCTCCACTCAAGGTCAACACCATAACAGTGAAGAAAGAGGCTGTTCCTATCTGGAAGCAGTATACAGGTATGACCAAGGCTAGTTCTGAGCAAGATGTAAGAGCTAGAGTCTCTGGTGTCCTTGAAGAAATATACTTTAAAGATGGACAAGCCGTCACAAAAGGTCAAAAACTTTTTAAAATACAACAGGCAGAATACATAGCAGCACTCAACGCAGCTAAGGCTAAAAAGAGACAAGACGAAGCATCTTTAGCACTAGCAACAGCTGATGTAAATAGATACCAACCACTTGTTGATGAAGGTTTAGCCCCTCGTGCAACTCTTGAGCAGTACCAAGCACAAAAGGCTGGACTTAAAGCAGCTATAGCTGGTGACATGGCAGAGATTAACAGAGCAAAACTTGAGTTGAGCTATACAATTATTCATGCCCCAATTAGTGGAAATGCAAGTGCTAGACATATTGATGTTGGAAACCTAGTTGGTCAAGGAGAGTCTACTCTTCTTACCACTATTGTACGTACTAGCCCAATATATGCTTACTTCTCCCCATCACAAAAAGATGTAAGACTTTTTCAAAAGTATAGAAACAAAGATAAGCCTGATGCCTTTATTACAGTTCCCGGAAGTGTAGATGAGATTAGACTTGATGGTTATGTGGACTTTAAAAACAACACTGTAGACCCTTTAACTTCAACTATTACTATGCGTGCGACTATTGATAACAAAGAGGCTAAAGTACTTCCAGGTACATTTGTTTATATCAACCTTTTTATAAATGATAAGTATAAGTTTTTAATGATTCCACCAGAGGTAATTTTTAATGACCAACTTGGTTCTTATGTCTATATAGTTGATGAAAACGCAGCTATTAAGAGAGCAGATATAACAACTGACTACTCAAGTAAATACTATGTAAGTGTACATAGTGGACTCAAAGATGGTGACAGACTCATTGTATCGGCACTTGTAAAGCTGAAAAATGGTCGAAAAGTAGAAGTTACAGATGTAACACAGACACAAGGGATAAGAGCAATATTAGAAAAAAACAACTTAATACCAAAAGGAAACTAAGAGATGTTTTCAGTAACTTTTATTAAAAGACCTATTTTAGCCATAGTTATAGCGCTAATTATCATCACCGGTGGTCTAGTTTCTATGCTTGTTCTTCCTATCTCTGAGTACCCAGATGTTGCACCCCCAACAGTAAATGTAAGTGCAACATACACTGGTGCAAATGCCTATGTTGTGGAAGAGACTGTTACACGTGTTTTAGAGGATAAACTCAATGGTATCAAGGGTGTAATTTATATGGATTCCTCTTCTGCGGCAGATGGTAGTTCTAGTATAAATGTCTACTTTGAACCAGGTTACGATATTGATATTGGAGCAGTAGATGTACAAAACAAAGTCTCAACTGCAACAGCCTCCCTCCCCTCTGAAGTTACGGCACAAGGTGTTATAGTAGATAAAAAATCTCCTTCTATTGTCTGTCTTATCGCGATTAGTGGTGATGATAGATATGATGGTAGTTTTCTCTCAAACTTTGTAAATATCAATGTCCTAGATGAGATTAAAAGAATCCCAGGTGTTGGTAAAGCTCAAAATATGGGTGAGAAAAAATACTCTATTCGTATATGGCTAAACCCTGATAAGCTCAAAGCTTTAAATATGTCTCCGATGGATGTTCTAAACGCAGTCAAGAGTCAAAACAAACAAGCTTCTATTGGAAAAATTGGTGGAACTCCAACCTTTAAAGACCAAAAGCAAGAGTTCACGCTTACAACAAAAGGACGACTCACAGATATTAAAGAGTTTGAAAAAATTGTTCTTAAGTATAAAGAGGATGGTTCTTTAGTTTATCTAAGTGATGTCTCTCGAGTAGAACTTGGAAGTGAGTTTTATAACTGGAACTCTATTAGTGCTAAAAAGCCAACAGGGCTTATTGGTGTTTATCAACTTGGTGAAGCAAATGCTCTTGATATTCGAGAGAAAGTTGAAGAGACTATGCAGAGACTTCAGAGCCGTTTTCCTGATGGTGTAACGTACAGTGTCCCTTATGACACAACAAAGTATGTTAAAGTCGCTATTAGTAATGTTGTAGAGAATCTCTATATGGCTATCGCTCTTGTTATGATAATTATCTTCATCTTTTTAGGTTCATGGAGACCTACTATTATTGCTGCTGCGACAATTCCCGTATCACTTATTGGTGCTTTTGCTGCAATGGAAATAGCAGGTGGTTTTTCTATAAACTTTCTAACACTCTTTGGGCTTATTCTTGCCATCGGTATCGTTGTTGATGATGCCATTTTAGTTGTTGAAAATGTTGAAGTTATTATGTA
>Ga0256824_10000985_pt1 | contig 10995 bp, 9 predicted proteins | sample CV67metaG_FD_191570 | JGI IMG/M metagenome (GOLD analysis project Ga0256824, IMG submission 191570) | Hydrothermal vent microbial communities from East Pacific Rise, Pacific Ocean - CV67 | ecosystem: Environmental > Aquatic > Marine > Hydrothermal vents | place: Pacific Ocean: East Pacific Rise...
TATAATTGTAGTAGATCCAAGACATTGTAAAACTGCAAATATGGCAGATAAATTTGTACCTTTAAAACCTAGAAGTGATTTAGCACTTTTAAATGGATTATGTTACATAATCCTTGAACAAGGTTGGGAAGATAAAAAATTTATAGATGAAAGAACTAGTGGATACAAAGAGTTTAGAAAAAATATAATGAAAAACTATCCTCCACAAGAAGTTGCAATTATAACTGGTCTTGAAGTAAAAGAACTTTATGAATTAGCCAAAATATATGCAGGAGCCTCTGCTGCACTTAGTGCATGGACTATGGGTGTAAATCAAAGTAGTATTGGTACAGATACAGTTAGTGCAATTTGTAACCTTTCACTTATTACTGGAAACTTAGGTAAAAAAGGTGGATCTCCATTTAGTATTACAGGTCAATGTAATGCAATGGGTACTAGAGAATTTGGATTTACTTCTTCAATTCCAGGATATAGAAACTATGCAAATATTCAAGATAGACTTGATTTTGCAAATATTATTGATGTACCAGTTGATTTGATACCTCAAAAAAGAGGTTACTCTTATCCACAAATAATAGATGCTATTGATAAAGGTGAAATCAAAGCTTTATGGGTAACTGCAACTAATCCACTTGTATCTTTTCCTGATCAAAATAAACTAAGACGAGCATTAAAAAAACTTAAAATATTAGTAGTGCAAGATGCCTTTATGAGTGAAACTGCTGAGATTGCAGATGTAATATTTGGGGCAGCTACATGGAGTGAAAAAGAGGGAACTTACACAAATAGTGAAAGAAGATGTAACTATGCTAAAAAAGCAGTTGAACCTTTAGGTGATACAAAAAGTGATGCAAATATAGTAATAGAATTTTCTAAATATTTTCCTGGTAAATATGAGTTGTTATTTGAAAAATTAAAAACAAGTGAAGATATTTTTAATGAAATAAAATCTGTAAGTAAAGGACAACTTTGTGATTATAGTGGAATGTCTTATGATAAAATAACCAAACTAGGTGGTATTCAATGGCCTTGTAATGAGCAATATCCCGAAGGTAAGAAAAGACTTTATACAGATGGATTTAAATGTAACACATCAGATGGAAAAGCAAAACTTTTACCAGTAGATTGGCAACCATTAGCTGAATCATGTAATAAAGATTTCCCACTAAATTTAAATACAGGTCGTACAGTTGAACAGTGGCATACAAGAACAAAGACAAAAACAATTGCAATACTTAATGATTTAGCTCCTGAATCATGGGTAGAAATAAACCCTATTGATGCTAAAGAATTACAAGTAAAAAGTGGTGATAGAATAAAAATAGGAAATAGTAGAGGTGCCGTTGAAGAATTAATAGTAAAAGTAACTCAAGTTGTACGTGCTGGAGATATATTTGTACCATTTCATTATAGTGAACAACTTATAAACAATCTTACAATTGCAGATTTTGATCCTAAATCATTTGAACCAAATTTCAAACAATGTGCAGTAAATATTTACAGTGAAAAATGTCCAGAGGGTATTAAATTTAAAGAAGAGCAAATATCAGGACAATTAGAACTTCAAAGTACAAAGATATATGAAGAAGCCAAAGTAGCTAAAAAAGATAAAATAGAATTTAATAAATAATATAGAGTTAATCTATATTATGAAGTGGTCTCATTATTTAAATTCAACTCTATTTCTTCCATTCTTTTTTGCTTTATATAATAGTTTATCAGCATCATTATATATTTTTTTCATATCTTCATCTGCAGTATTGTTTTTACAATCACAGTTAATAATTACAAATCCAAATGAAGCAGTAACAACTTTAGCAGGGTTTAATTTATGTTCAATAGCTAAATTTTCTATATTTTGTCTAGCATTTTCAACAAGTTTTTTTGCATCAATATCTTCTTTTATATAAAATAAAATACCAAATTCTTCGCCCCCTAATCTAAATAACATATCTTGAAAACGTTTAAATGAATTTTTTAAAGATTTAGAAATTTTTTCTAATACATAATCTCCATTTTGATGTCCATAAGTGTCATTATACTTTTTGAAATTATCAATATCTAACATTGTAAAAACTAATATTTCATTTGTACGTCTTACATGATTTAATTCTTTTTTTAACATAGTATTAAAATGTCGCCTATTATAAAGTTTAGTTAGATCATCTGTTATAGAATTTTTTTCTATTATTTTTTCATTAGTTATATCTTGTCTAACTGATTGATATCCTATTATTTCATCTTTATAATTTTTTATAGCTTCAATATAGCTATGTACCCAATAATAAGTACCATCTTTTTTTAAATTTTTAACTTCACCAGACCAATTTCTCCCCTGTGTTATTATTTCCCACATCTCTTTAAATGTATCATTTGACATACTTGGATGTCTTAATATATTATGTTTTTTTCCAAGTAATTCTTCTTTTTTATATCCTGATATATCTGCAAAAGCTTGGCTTACATAAGTTATTTTCCCATCTAAATCTGTCTGAGATATTATTACGTATTGATTAGTAAGGTTTAATAATCTTTTTTGTTCTTCTAATTCTATTTCAGTTTTAGTTATATCTTGCATAAAACCATATAGATTAAAAGACCCATTTAATTTTCTTGTTTTACAATATAAAGAAAAGTATTTAATATCATTATTTATTTTGATTGTTATTTTAGTATTAAATTCATAACCCAATTTTATTGCATTATTGAATAGTTCTTTTGTTTCTTCTAGTATATTATTTTTGTTATATATTTTATTTATAATTGAATTAATAGAAATTTCTTCATCTTTTTTCATATTCAATATATCAAAAAGGGTATCTGACAAAATTAATTTATTTGTATTAGTAGTATATTCCCATATTCCAAGTTGTAATTCATGTTTTGCTTCTTCTAATAAAAATAATTTATTTTCAATTTTGTTCATGTGCAAACCTTGATTTTCTTTTAGTTTATCATAAATATTATATATTCTTTTTTAACTAATAATTTTATTTAATATAATTATTAGTATAAGTTATTTCTGTATATAAACTATACAATGAATATATTAATAATAATACAAAGTATTGTATAATTTTATATACACAAATTGGGATAAAATAGATGCAAATACTACAATCAGCATTTGATGCTAGAAATAAAAAACTAAATAAAATAGAAAAAATAAAAGAATCAAAAGATGTATTTGAATCTTGGAAAAAATTAGAGTATTATTCAGAACAAGGGTTTGAGAGTATTCCTGAAGTTGATAAATCATATTTTTTAAAATGTTTTGGAATATATTATAGAGAAAAAACACCAGGAAAATTTATGTTAAAATTAAGAATTCCTGCTGGTCATTTAAATGCAGCTCAAGCAAAAGTAATAGGCCAATGTGCAAAAGAATTTGGACAAGATTATATTGATCTTACTACTAGATGTCAATGTGAACTAAGATATTTAGATATAAAAGATATTCCTACAATACTAAAAAGATTAAATGATGTAGGAATTAATGCTCATCAAACAGGTGTTGATAATATCAGAGGTATCATGGGTGATCCATTTGATAGTTTAGCTTATGATAATATTTTACCATCTCATCATATTATTTTAAAAATGCAAGAGAAGTTTTTATTTAATAAAGAGTGGGTAAGTACTCTACCTCGAAAATTTAACACAGCAATTACAGGATGTACTGTAAATAGATGTAATATTTTTGTACATGATTGTTGTTTTGTTTTAGCAAATAAAAATGGTGTATATGGCTATAACATGTATCTTGGTGGAAAAGTAGGCAAAATAGCTAAAAATGCTAATATATTTTTAAAAAATGATGATGAGGTATTAAAAGCATTTGATGCAATTACTACAATATTTAAAACTTATGGATTTAAAGATAATAGAAATAAAAATAGACTTTGGTTTTTAATTGATGCAGTTGGAATGGAAGAAATTGCTAAAGCAATAAGAGAAATTGCAAGAATCAATTTTGATACAAGTGGTATTACTATGACACAAATTGATTACTTTGAATCTGACTTTGAAAAAATAACTTTAAGAGATAATACACAAGCAGTTCATACATCTGTTCCAAGTGGTATGATAAGTGGAACAAATATGATAGAAGCTGCAAGGTTGAGTGCTATTTATGGATCAAAACAAATAAGACTTGATATGGAACAATCAATTTATATACTGGGAGTAAAAGATTTTGATACTTTAATAAGTGAAAAGTTTTTTGAACAATTTCCAAATAATAACTCATATTTTAATCATCAGTTAGCATGTGCAGGTACAGATCACTGTCCTTTTGGAGTAATAGAAAATAAACATGATGCAATAAATATGGCAAAATATTTAAACCAAGAAGTTCCATTAAATAATCAAAGAGTAAGAATGTATTGGTCTGGTTGTGTGAAAGGCTGTGGAATACACTCTTTAGCTGATATTGGTTTTGAAGGTGCAAAGGCTAAAGTTGATGGAGTTAGTGTAAGTGCTGTTAATATTTATTTAGGTGGGAAACTAATTAGTGAAGGTGTAGAGGGATATAGTATTATAAAAAATGCACCACTAACACTAGCACAAAAATATATAAAAGAGTTAATGCATCAATATAAATTATTACATAAACAAAATGAATCATTTGAAGGATTTCATGATAGAGTATTATCAAATTATTCTAAAAATTATATAGGTTTTTTTATTCAATTAAAGGCATATTTATCTTCTCAAAATATAAACTTAGATTTAAACTTTGATGAATTAACTCCTTGTGCTAAAGTTGAAGAATATGAGGTATTTAATCTTGGGAGAAAACTATATTTTAAACTTACAAATCATAGTGCATTTAAAGAATATAGAGGACTTACTTCAAAAAATGAAAATGAAAAGATAGAACCCTTGAGTAAAGTGATTGATAACATTGATGAAAATATAAATAACCTTGTATCTTCTATGTTAAATATTCAAAGTAAAAGAGCAACAGTATTTTCACAACTTTTAGAAAATATAGAAATATAAGATAAAATTCTATAATTATTAAAAAAGTAAATATATGGTATAATCGCCATATATTTAAAATTAGGAATAAATTATGGATTTAAAAAACTTTTTCAGTAAAATAAAATCAGATATACTTAAAAAAGATAAAAAAGAAGACCAAAGTCAGAGTCATTGGCTTAAATGTCCATCATGTGAGTCATTAATGTTTTTTCAAGAAGTTGAAAACTTAAATCATGTATGTCCTAAATGTAACTTCCATATGAGAATAGGTGCCACAAAAAGAATAGAACTTTTAGCAGATAATGGTACTTTTGTAGAACATGATAGTGAATTACATCCTACTGATCCTTTAGAATTTGTAGATAGTAAGTCATATCAAAAAAGACTAGAAGAAGCTTTACACAAGACAGGTAAAACATCTTCTATAGTTGCAGGTACTTGTACAATAAATCAAAATCCAGTAGAGCTAGTAGTATTTGACTTTTCATTTATGGGTGGGTCATTAGGTTCAGTTGAAGGTGAAAAAATAGTAAGAGCTTGTAATAGAGCATTATCAGCAAATCATGGTATTATTATTATAAGTGCAAGTGGTGGGGCTAGAATGCAAGAGAGTACTTATGCTTTAATGCAAATGGCAAAAACATCTGCAGCACTAAGAAAAGTAGATAATGCAGGGTTACCATTTATTTCACTGCTTACTGATCCTACATTTGGTGGAGTATCTGCTTCATTTGCATTTTTAGGTGATATTCTTATGGCAGAGCCTGGAGCTTTAATTGGATTTGCAGGAGCTAGAGTTATCAAACAAACTATTGGTGCAGATTTACCTTCTGGATTCCAAAGAGCAGAGTTTTTATTAGAACATGGAAGTATTGACATGGTTACAGATAGAAATGAAATGAAAAAAACAATTGGTGATTTATTAGAATTATTCAAAAAAGAAGCTACAGCATAGTGAATTTATATGCACTATGTGATGTGCAAACTCTTCTTAAAAAAAATATATCTTTAGAAGAGTTTGTAAATATCGCAATCAAAAATGATGCAAAAATAATACAATATCGTGATAAAATAAATGATATTACTACTCAAGAAAAAAATCTAAAATTTTTAAAACAAAATACGAATATAACAATTGTAATCAATGATAAATTTGAACTTTTAAAATATTGTGATGGTTTACATTTAGGTCAAGAAGACTTAATTCGAGTTAAAAAAGAATTAAAAATAAAAGATGATATTTTATTTTTTAAGTTTCTTAAAAAATTATACCCAACAGCAATGTTTAGCCTTTCAACACATAATGAAATAGAAATATTACATGCAAATACTCTTGAACTTGATTATATAGGGTTAGGTGCATATCGAGCTACTAGTACAAAAGATGTTTCTAATATACTTGGTGAGAATATCTCATATTTAGCAAAAATGTCAAAGCACAATGTAGGTGCTATTGGTGGAGTGAAACTTGATGATAAAATAGAAAATATTTATTATAATGTAGTAGGAAGTGCCTTATTAGAAAGTGTAAATGATGACAATTAATATTTATCAAATAGCAAAAAATGACAAAGATGAATTTGAACCTTTAGTTCAGAATTTTATAAAAATGAGTAAAAAATATGCCAAAGTTGAAGTGTATAATATGTTTAATAAGCAAATATCAAAAGCGCAAACAATTGGGCAAAATGAGGCTCAAAAATCATATAGTGATACATTTGAACCTAAAATGCAAAATGGATTTAATATTGTTTTAGATGTACTAGGAAAACGTGTAGATAGTTTTGAATTTTCAAAACTGATTCATAGCGGAGCTAATATAAACTTTTTTATAGGCGGAGCTTACGGATTTTCTAGGGATTTTATAAGAAAATGTGATAAAGTAATTTCAATAAGTGATCTTACAATGGCCCATAAAATAGCCAATATAGTCTTACTGGAACAAATATTCAGAGGACTTTGTATAGCAAATAATCATCCTTATCATAAGTAATTTATAATTTTTTAGATATAATCTTGAAAATTATAACATATATAAGGAATAGGGTTTGGCATCAAACAAACAAATTGAACAATTAAAAGAGATCTTAGAAGAAAGGAAGATTTCTATACAAAGTAATATAGATGATAGTAATAGAAATATTGAATTATTAACAAATATGGATTGTAAAGACGATTTTGACTTTGCTGAAACAAGTAGTGATAGTTTTACTTCTGAAGTTATAGCAAAACAACAAGCAAAAGAGTATAGAGAAATAGAAGCTGCATTAAAAGCAATTGAAGATGGTACATATGGTATTTGTGAAATGTGTGATGAACTTATTTCAATAGGTAGGCTCAAAGCTAAACCTTTTGCAAAATATTGTACAGTATGTAGAGAGATACACGAAGAAGAGATGAAAATCAAGGAGTCATAAAATGGGTTTAAAAAAATATTTAATAGCGTCAATAGTTTTATTAGGATTAATATCTGGATTTATTTATAGTTTAGATTTAGGAACATATACACTTAATTTAGATCTTGGAATACAAGATATGGTAATTAATCAAACATTACCTATATTTATTTGGTTATTAATACCTGCACTTTTACTTTTTGTTGCAACTATATTGCATTTAATGTTTTATGGGTCTGTTCATTTTATTCAAAATAAAGTAAGAATGAATGATATAAAAGCTATTGAAGATCATATTCAAAATAGAATTATTAATAAAAGTTCTAATAAAAAAGTAAAAACAAAAGAATTAGCAGAGTTAGCAAATATTATTGATCAATTAGAGATAAATGTTTTAGATAATAACTTTAAAAGTGAAAATGAAAAATTAAATGATATTGCTAGCATTGCAAATGATGTTTCAAATACAAATAAATTCGTATCATTAAAAAATCTTAAGTTAGATGAAAAAAATGAATTAGAAGTTAAAAATATTATAAATAGAATTGATGCTGATGATAACTTTGCTTTTGAAGTTTTAAAATCTCCAGAAAAATATGAAAAAGAAGTTTTGGAATATGCATTTAATATTATAATTGAAAAGAAATCATTAGATAGAATGAAAAATGTAATGAATAATTTTGAATTAACAAATGAAATGGTAACTAAAATTCTTCTAAAAGATTCAAAAGAACCAGCAGAAAATAGATTTACAAATGCAGAGATATTAGAATTTGTTAAAAATAATGATTTTAGTAATCAAGAATTAATTGATATTGCAAGAAATTATAAAAGAACAATGCAACCAGAACAACTTATTAAATTATTTGAAGATATAAGTGCAGCTGATGAATCGAAAACTGAGAGTTATTTATATGTTTTATTTGAATATGAAATGTTAACACAGATAAAAGAAATTTTATTAAATTCACAAAAAAATGAATATACAATATTTAAAGCACTTATAGATTTAAAAGATGCTGGAAAACATTACAACCTAGATAGCTTAAAACTTTCATAATCAATGAAACAAAAACTTGACTTCTCTAAACCTCTGGTGGTCTTAGCACCACTTGCAGGATATACTGACTTACCTTTTAGAAAGGTAGTTAAAAACTTTGGTGTTGATTTAACTGTATCTGAAATGATAAGTTCAAATGCACTAGCTCATAAAAATAAAAAAACAATCAAAATGTTAGAAAAATCTGCAAATGAAGATCCATATATTGTACAAATTTCTGGTTCTGATCCTGCTATTGTTAAACAAGCAGTTGAGGTACTAAATGAGTTTGACCATATTGACGGTATTGACTTAAATTGTGGATGTCCTGCTCCTAAAGTATTTGGTCATGGAAGTGGTTCAAATTTATTAGGTGATTTACCAAGACTTCAAGAGATTTTGCGAACTATAAAAGAAACATCAAATAAACAATATACAACGGTAAAGGTGCGAATTGGTGTTGATGAAAAAATACCATTGGAAATAGCCCAAGCAATTGAAGAAGTTGGTGTAGATATGATAAGTGTACATGGACGAACTAAAAAAGGTGCATACAAATCTGTAGTTGACTATGATGCAATCAAAATAATCAAAGAAAATGTATCTTGTCCTGTTATTGCAAATGGTGATATAAAAGATAGAAAAAAAGCTCTAGAAGTATTAGAATATACAGGTGCAGATGGTGTAATGATAGGTCGTGGAGCTGTTGGTAAACCTTGGGTATTTGAACAAATAAAATCAAATAATGATGATATAAGTTTTGATTTAAAAAGGGATATTATTTTAGAACATTTTGATGCTATGGTTGAACACTATGGAGAATATGGTTGTGTTATGTTTAGAAAACATTTACATACATATTCAAAAGGCTATGATGGAGCTAATGAGTTTAGACAAAAAGTAAATCACCTAGAAGGTGAACAAAATATGAGAGAACTTATAATAGATTTTTTTACTGTAAGTACTGATGATGTTTGATAAAAGTTTAATTACTACCAATAATAACTTATTAGCTTTTAGTGCAGGTGTTGACTCATCTGCACTTTTTTTTATTTTATTTGAAATGGATATAAAGTTTGATATTGCAATAGTTGATTATAACTTAAGAGATCAAAGTAAAGATGAAGTAGCTTATGCCAAATATTTAGCAAAAAAATACAATAAAAAAATATATTTAAAAACTTATAACCAAGATACCTTTAGTGAAAAATCTGCTAGGGATTTTAGATATGATTTTTTTGATGAACTTATTGAAACAAATAATTACGATAGTTTAATAACAGCACACCAATTAAATGATAAACTTGAATGGTTTTTAATGCAATTTAGCAAAGGAGCAGGCCTAATAGAACTTATAGGCTTACAAGAGCATTCTAGAAGAAAAGATTATAATATTTATAAGCCATTGCTTAATACAAGTAAAGATGAGCTTCTAGAGTATTTAAAATTAAATAATCATAAATATTTTATAGATGAAACAAATACTCAAAATATATATAAAAGAAACTATTTTAGAAATACTTTTGCAAATAAATTTTTAAATGAATATAAAGATGGAATAAAAAATAGTTTTAACTATTTGCAAAATGATATAGAATCTTTAGATATATTAGAATCTGAAATACTATTAGATGAACTAAAAATATTCACATTTAAAAATAATGATATGAATTTAATAATAAGATATATAGATAAAGAGCTAAAACAAAGAGGTTTTATTATATCAAGTGCCTCAAGAGATGAAATAATTAAACAGAAAAATATAATTATATCAAATAAAATAGCAATAAGTATAGTTAATAATAAAGTATATATTTCTCCATACAGTAATAATATTATGGATAAAAAGTTTAAAGAATTTTGTAGAGTAAATAAAATACCTAAGAATATTAGAGCATATTTAGTAAATAAAAATATTCAAGAAGTTAAAAAAATAATTGAATTATAAAATTTGATTGTTAAAATTGAAAGTTTACATGGAGCGGGAAACGAGACTCGAACTCGCGACAATCTGCTTGGAAGGCAGAGGCTCTAGCCAACTGAGCTATTCCCGCTTATGTGGTGAAATTATAACCAACAAATCTTAAAATATTATTAAAATGATTAAAGAGAATTTGCATAAGGTATAAATTCATAATATTTAGCTAAAATCACACTATGAAAAAACAATTAATCATATTTGATATGGACGGGACACTTATAAATAGTGGAGATGTAATAACAAATACAATCAACTTTGTAAGAACTAATCTTGGCTTGGAAAAAATTCAAAAAGACTTAATGCTTTCGATGCTTAATAACCCAGATATAAATTCGGCAGAATTTTTTTATGGAACTTCAGAGTTTACGCCTAAGCAAACAGAACTATTTACAAAGTATTATGATGAAAACTGTACAAAAGAAATTTCTCTTTATGATGGTATTTATGAATTATTAGAAGAGTTAAAACGAAAAGGATTTATTCTTAGTGTTGCTACTAATGCTTCTGCTGATTTTGCAATAAAAATGCTAAAAGCACTAGATATTTACAAATTTTTTGATTTTGTAGTAGGTGCTAATATGGTAGAACACCCA
>Ga0256824_10000986_pt1 | contig 10993 bp, 10 predicted proteins | sample CV67metaG_FD_191570 | JGI IMG/M metagenome (GOLD analysis project Ga0256824, IMG submission 191570) | Hydrothermal vent microbial communities from East Pacific Rise, Pacific Ocean - CV67 | ecosystem: Environmental > Aquatic > Marine > Hydrothermal vents | place: Pacific Ocean: East Pacific Rise...
TGGCATTTTTAGGGATGGCTATGTTTTGGAAACGTAAACCTATCACTTGATTAATCCCTTTTTCATTAACAAGTTCCAAATCTGAACTGTGTAAGAAAACAGTATCACCTTTCTCCTCTGCATCATCCTCACCAGTTATAATACTTCGTTCAATCGTATCAGCATGAACACTTGATACGAGTAAAAGTAGTAAAATAGCTATTAATTTTATTTTATACATAAATCTTTTCCTTTAATATTATTAATATTTTTGAATTTAAAAAAACAAAAAAACACATTATATTATAAATAATTCTTTCTATTTTTTGACTTAATTTTTATGAATTTGAAAATAGTATAGATACGCTTATGGCTCTAAAATAGATTCTTTGAAGGGGAAAAGAGCTTTATATAATGAAGATAATTACTTAGGATTAAAGTTAATAATTATGTTTTTATGTGACATAATAAGTCACTTTTTAGTTATTTTAGAGAGTAATCCCCTTTGTACACAATTAGAACACTTAGTGTGGTTATACTTGCATCATGAAAGAAACAATTTACTTCTTTAAAATTATATTCATAAATCTTTCATAAAAATGTAATTTAAGCCTAATACTTAGTTTCTGATTCGTATTGGGTCTTACAAAATACTTTCCTCTCCTAAGTGTTTATATGATTAAGATTGATATTTATCAATCTTAACTCTTTTTATTTTTATTATAATCAAATCATGCAAAAATTTCATAAAACCGTTCTTATTACAGGTGCAAGTTCTGGTATGGGTCGGAAAACAGCAATTTTTTTAGCACAACAAGGCTTTATGGTCTATGCAGGTTCTCGAACTCCTGAAAAACTTTTTGAGATAGAAAATGAACAACTTAAAGCAGTTTTTTTAGATCTTACCAATCCCCAAACTATTACACTGTTACTTGAATCCATAGGAAAGGTTGATGTTTTAGTCAATAATGCTGGATATGGATTGGTCTCTACTGTGGAAGAACTGGATGAAAATGAGATGTTCAATCAGTTTAATGTGAATGTTTTTGGTGTTTTGCGTGTTTCTAAAGTTGTGATTCCTCTGATGAGAAAACAAGGGGGTGGAGTGATAATCAACATTAGCTCTTTTCTTGGAAAAATAGGCTTACCTTTGTTAACAATGTATAACGCAAGTAAGTATGCTGTTGAAGGGATTACAGACTCTTTACGTTATGAATTACGAGATTTTAATATACGTGTTCATTCGATTATGCCAGGTTTTTTTGATACCCAATTTGCACGCTCTAACTTGGTAACCAATGTGGAAACATTTAATAAAAATTCCCCTTATGCGAAAATGGTTTCTAATTTAGCTCCAAACATCGTGGAGCAAATCAATGGTGGAAATGATGCAAAAGAGGTGGCAATGCTGATTTTAGAGATAATAGAAGATGAAAATTTTCCTGCACGTGCAACAGTAGGGGAGAAATCCCAAAAGTTTATACCGATGAGAAGAGAGCTGAGTGATGAAGATTTTGAACGGCGTGTAAGAGAGTATTACACCTTTTAATGGAAAGTCTATTTTTTAATACACCACAGCAACGTTATCAGATAGAGGAGATATCGAAAGGTTTCTCTAAAGTAGATATCTCCAATGGTATTTTTTTTTATGATATCTCTTTAAAAAATAGGACCCAAACCATTCAACTAAAAAATTTAGACCGAATGTTAATGCTTGTCACTGTAAAATCAGGAACGGTTGAGATAGAGGAAAATATAAGTGATAAAAAACATCTTTTAAAAGAGAATACCATCACCATCTATGGCTCTTCTCGACAGGATTTTTTATTAACTGTTTCAGGGGAGATTTTCATACTCTTTATTGCTGATTTTTTCCTCAAACAGTATCTTAGTTTTGATAAAAATGAACCAATAGATTTCCTCTATAAAAAGATAGAAGGGGAGCTTGTTTTGGGGAAAATAAATGAGCAGTCCCTTGATGCTTTAAGTCTCTATTTGATTGAAAAAATTATTCAGACCAAAGGGGATAAAAATATGCGAAGTATCCGTTGTATGCATCGGATTATTGAGTTTATAGCCCATCGCTTTTCTCTGTTGGATATGGTTGATAAAGGGGTTGCTCAGGAGGAGTTTGAGCTTGCATTAAGAGCTAAAAATCATCTTCTAAGCAGTTTTCAAAATCCACCAACCATTGAGGTTTTAGCCCATTTATGTGCTACCAATGAATTCAAATTAAAGAAGGTGTTTAAAAAAGTCTATAAAAGTACCATCTATTCCTATGTTCAACGTCTTCGATTAGAAGAGGCAAATTTACTTTTAAGGGAAGAGAGTATGACCATTGGTGAAGTTTCTAAACGGGTAGGGTATAAACATCAAGGGCATTTTTCTAAGGTGTTTTTTGAGACATATGGGGTCTATCCAAAGGATTTATTGAAGCGTTAAAGGGGTGAAGATTTAGTAAATTTTTATTCACCAAAAAAATCTTAATGGTGAGTAAAAAAGTTAAGTTTGAGTTTGAATGTAGATTTTTTTTCAAATATTTGTTTATTTTTGTAGCATATATGTTTTTAGAAGAGTCTCTTTCTTTACTTACATGTTAAAAATAATTTCTTTACTCTAAACTACTATAAATAAAACATAGAAAGTATCTAATATTAATCAAATAACATACAATAATCTAACTCTTTTATATGTTGAGGATAGTTCTCTCTTAAGAGAGATTATGATTATGGTTCTTCAAAAGTTTTTTAAGACCATTATTATTGCTATTGATGGCGAAGATGGCTTTACAAAATTTCAAGAAAATCAAATAGATATTATCATTACTGATATTAATATGCCAAAATTAAATGGTATTGAGATGATAGAGAAAATACGAACCATCAATCAAGATGTTTCGATTGTGGTTCTCTCTGCACATGATGATACAAAGTATTTAACCGAGAGCATTAAGTATCAAGTTCAAGGGTATCTTTTTAAACCTGTTGATAGAAAACATTTTAGTGAAACGGTTGGTAGTATTTGTAAACAGATTATTGAAAAAAAGAACCATGAAAAGCGAAGACGTTTACTGGAAGATTATAAAAAAATAACCGATAATAGTTCTATCGTATCTAAAGCTGATATAGATGGATATATTACTTATGTCAATGATGAATTTTGTCGAATTTCAGGTTATAGTTACAATGAACTGATAGGAAAACGACATGGGATTATAAGTTCTCCAGATGAACCCAAAGAACTTTTTGAAGAGTTATGGGAAACCATAAAAGAGAGAAAAGAAACTTGGCAAGGGATTATTAAAAACCGAACCAAAGATGGTCGATTTTATTATGTAAAAACTACGATTGAACCAATACTGAATGAGTTTAATGAGATTGAAGAATTTATCGCTTCCAGAGTCATCATTGATGATATTATTCACCCTAAAAAGCAACTTTACGATTTTATAAAACCGATGAAAGAGTCGGTTGTTGTTTTAATCAAAATAGAAGATTTTAAATATATTGATGGCTATTATAAACATAAGCAGTTAAATAAGAACATGCAAAAAGATTTTGCGATTAAACTGTTTGATAGAATACCAAAAGAGTGTGATTTTTTTAAAATTTATCTTTTAGGTAATGGGGAGTTTGCTGTTGCAAAAAATAGTATGAACTGTATGGGTATTGAAGATACCATTGTGAAAATGAGAGAGTTTCAAAAAAAGATTAATAGAGAAAAAATTAATATGGGTTATGTTGATTATGATCTTTCCATAAGTGTTAGTTTGGCTTATGGTAAAGATGCACTAGGAGATGCTAAGTTTGGGATAAAAAAGTTGCTTCAAACCAAACAAAGTTTTATTATTGCCAATGGACTTTTAAAAGAGAACCAAGACAGCTCAATGTTAAAAATAGAAACATTTAAGATATTAAAAAAGGCGATAGATTCCTATAGTATTGTTTCCCACTTTCAGCCTATTGTTAATAATAAAACGAGAAAAATTGAGAAGTATGAGTCTTTGGTTAGAGTGATTGATGAAAATAACAAAGTACTTTCACCCTCATTTTTTCTTGATAAAGCAAAAGATGGAAAATATTATAATCAAATTACGTCTAGGGTCTTAACCAACTCATTTCAAGCACTTTATAAAACAGAGAAGGATATCTCTATTAATTTTTCAGCCTTAGATATTGAAAATGAAAGAAACAGAAATAGGTTTCTTGAACTTTTGGAAAAGCATAAAAAAGAGTCTTCACGAATTACACTAGAGCTTCTTGAAGATGAAAATGTGAAAGATATTCAGTTAATTAAGGACTTTTTAAAATGTGTTAAAAGTTATGGTGCAAGTGTTGCTATTGATGATTTTGGGGTGGGGTACTCTAACTTTCAAAGATTGATTGAGATTAAACCTGATATTTTAAAAATTGATGGTAGTTTAATTAAGAATATAGATAAGGATGATTTCTCGTTACATATGGTTGAAACCATTGTTGCTTTCTCTAAAAAAGAGAATATTGAAACCATTGCTGAGTTTGTTGAGAATGAGACGATTTATAATATTCTTTGTAAAGTAGGGGTTAATTACTCTCAAGGTTACTATTTTGGAAAACCACAAGAGTTAGAAAAAATCAAATAATCCCTCTCCTGCTAAAATAAAAACCTTCTGGTGCTAAATGGCTATTGAATGATGTTTCCAATTTAACTATACTAATAATAGTTATAATAAGGAGACATCAATATGAAAAAGCTAATTCATCCTGTAAACATCACTTTAATGGTACTAACGCTTATTTTTTTACTGCCTGTACTTTTACCTAAAAAAACTGTAGAGGTGCTTTCTGATGAAAATTTACGTCAAACAGCATTGTCAAGTAATATGCTTCCTATTCCAAAAGACTACAAATCATTATTGGCTGTTTTGGATAATCCTGAAAATCCTATGGGTCGAGAAAAAATAGCCTTAGGAAAAAAGCTTTTTTTTGAGAAGCAACTTTCCCAAGATAAAAGTATTAATTGTGCTACCTGTCATAAACTAAAAGAGGGGGGTGATGATAATCTACCTACAGCCATTGGACATCATAAACAAGAAAATCCTTTTCATTTAAATTCCCCTACGGTATTAAATGCCTCTTTAGCCAAAGCACAGTTTTGGGATGGACGAGCCAAAGATGTAGAGGAACAAGCAGGTGGACCTATTCAAGCCCCTTTTGAGATGCATATGCGACCCGATGAAGTGGAGGAACGGTTGAACGCTAGTGGTGAATATAAAACTCTATTTAAAGAGGTGTTTCAAGCCGATACTATCACCTTTGAGCAGGTACGTAAAGCGATTGGAGCATATGAGAGAACTTTACTCACCTATGGGGACTATGATAGATTTTTAGAGGGTGATAACTCTGCTATAACTGCTTCAGCTAAACGGGGGATGACACTCTTTTTAACCAAAGGGTGTAAGGGGTGTCATACAGGGATCTCTGTGGGTGGACAAAGTTTACAGAAGTTTCCCCTTAGAAACTATTTGTCCGACTTTATGGGGATGATATTTGAACCCAATTTAAAAATAAAAGAGAGTCCTTTCCCTTTCGCCAATGAGGGTGGTTTTTTAGGTCAAGATAATAGGCTAAAATTTAGAGTTCCTATCTTAAGAAACATTACAAAAACAGCACCCTATTTTCATAATGGTTCAGTAGAAAAGTTAGAGGAGGCTGTTAGGATTATGAGTAAGTATCAGTTAGGAAATGAGTTTACAAAAGAACAAATAGCTGATGTGGTTGAGTTTCTAAAGAGTTTAGAGGGGGAGCTGGTGGTTTATTAATAGAGCGTTGAAATAGAAGAACAGTTTATTCTTATGAGAAACATAATCTTTACTATTATGACTCATAAGCTTTGAATTAATATTTATTTTTGACGATTTTCTACATTTTCACGAGAGTTTTGATAGCTTAAATCCCCATAACATATTTGTCCATCTTGTGGGTGGTAAACCCTTGGGTTTGGACGGCTGTTGTATTGATAATAAGGTTTATAATCCATGTATTGATTTTCTTCTGTATAGTGATGATTTCTATTCCAGTTATTATTATGATAAATATAAGGTCTTTGTTGACTATTATTACGATCAAAATAACCTCTTTGATTGTATCTGTCATCATAAGTATATAGGTTATCATAGGTAAAGTAGCAGTTGTTATAAAAATAGCCTTGGTTGTCATAATATCCATAGTAGACACCATTATTATTGCTATATCCTAACCTATCATAGTTAAAGTCTTGATACTGACTACTGTAACGATGGTCATCAGGTTGTATATTTTGTTTACTTGATACTTCTTCAACAACAGCTGTTTTTATTTTAGGAGGTATTTTATTGGTTTTTACAACATTAGGAGTGTTTGTACATCCCATAAAGACTAGAGGTAGAAAAGTTATTAATATAAACTTTTTCATTATTTATCCTTTCGGTGATAGTAAATCCTATAAAAAGGGAACCCCTCTTTAATAGAATTAAGGATGTTACCACCCAAATAGACCTCTAACACTTTGAACAGCATCAACAGCACTTCTTGCAGCTGATGAACCCTCTTCTATAGCGTCAGTTGTTTGATGGCGTTTCATATTTTCTAGTCTAACTTCATCAGCAGTTAACCCTTGTTGACGGCTATATTGTTCTGCTTCAGCTTTGCTAATTTGTGCACCAGCAGCTCCTCTATTTTTGTTAAGGTAAGAAGAGTCCATACCAGCAGTTTTTGGTGTACAACCTTGAAGTAAAGCAATTGAGGTTAGAGTTACGACTAAAATAGATAGATTGATGTTTTTCATATAAAATCCTTTGTATTTGTTATGTTATATTCTAACCAAAAAAAACTTTAAATTAATCATTAAATATTAATTAAAATAATATTTTTAATAAATCATTATGATGGCATTCCACTTCCAAGTTGTTCTTGGACATGAGCATCAGCCATAGAGATGTTCCATTCAGGCTCCCAAACCACTTCAACCTCTGCATTTAAAATACCATCCATCTTCTCAACAGCCTCTTGAACCCATTGTTTAATCATCTGGTGAAGAGGGCAACCACGGGTTGAAAGGGTCATGGTAATTTTTGCATTACATTGCTCTTTGTCTATGATTTCAGCATCGTAAATAAGCCCCATCTCGACAAGGTTAAAACCCACTTCTGGGTCGATGACAGTTGATACAGCTTCAAACATAGCTTCTTTTGTTATTTCACACATATTTATTTCCTTTTATTATTAAATTAAAAGTTTAAAAATTGTAGGGGCAATCCCCCTGTGGTTGCCCGATAATTGGACAAGCACGGGGGCGTTGTCCCTACAAAAAGGAGATAGGGTTTATCCCTACGATTCTCCATACCCCAACATCTCAGACATAGAAAGGTACAAGAAGAATGCACCCACTGTCATTAAACTTGCTCCTGATTTAAATAGAAAGTCATTTTGAACCAAAAGTCCAAGCCCTCCTAAAACAGTTCCTATAGAGCTGTAATTGAACATCATATTGGCTTTCTCTTTTGGGTACATCTCATGAAGCATTGGCACTTTCTCTTTTCCTACTAAAGGTGCAAAACGTTCAAACCAAACCAAGAATGGGACGATTTTGTAAAGGTGTCCGTTAATCAGAAAACCTATAAAACCTAACATCAAAAACCATACCGAAGCATGTAACCAAGGGGTACTTGCTCCCAAAAGATAAATGACCCCTAAAATAAGAGAAAGAATAAGTGTAGAGAAGCCAAATATCATGGATTTTGCCCAAACATCTATCTCTTTTCTTACGGTAAGTTTATAGATAATATAGATTTGGTAGATATAGAATGCAATACCTGCAAGGGTAACAGCATATCCAAGCCATTGAATTATCTCAATTCCAAATAAAGCTCCAACAAAAACAATACCTACACCCACAGCGACAAGGTTAAATCCTCTTTTAATCGGTGTTTCATCAAATCCATGAGCCAATGAAAACATCGGTATAAGTGTCATTGAAAGTCCCATAATGGTAAGCAGTACAAAACCACCTAACACAGCGTAAACATGTGCCTTTAACATGGTATCTACATCTATAGAGATGACACCACTTAACCCTAAAGCTATGGCAAAACCTGTTAAAATACCTAGTAAAAGATAGGCATTGGTTACAGCCACCGTTTTAACAGTTAGCGTTTTAATTTCAGCTTTTTTCAGGGTAGCAAAGGCTTCAATGGCAAAGGTAATCATGGAGACCAAAACCAACAGACCACCGTAAGGTAGTAGAGCAGGTTCTATCCAAAAACCAGCAACCATGGTGATAGCTCCTAAGCCAAGTAGGGGTAAGATAACATAGTACAAATCAACAATGGCATGACCCACCTCTAAAACTACAGGGATAAGTTGTGCCATTGCTCCAAAGATAATGACCATCACAAAGCCCAATAAAAAGAGGTGAACCCACCCTGCAACAGCCATCTCTTGATAAGCGAATGTTGCAGAAAATCCAAGTAGACTTACAAGGGCTATAAAATAAAAAATAACCCCTGTTTTAAAAAAAGGGGCAACCAGTTTTAATGGTGGTGCAAAGTCTTTAGATATGGGTGTCATGGTTCTTTACCCATCACAACTGTTTTTAGTGAGGTCAGCTTTTTCACTCTCACCAGCGATGTAAGAGAAAACTATTTTTACATTTCCATCAGACATCTCCTCTTTTTCATTGCTATAGTTTTCACCGATTTTACCTATAAGTCCACCAGGGAATTTATGGTTAATCATCACCAACTTCTTGTTAGCAGAATCAATCAATTTTAAACCAGCCATCGCATTTACCATTGGATCTGGTGGTCCACATTTTGAAGTATCAAACTCAAAGTATTGAGTATCTTCTACAGTATATGTATAAAAAGGTACAGTTGCACCCATCACTTCTAATTCACTTTTTACTAATTCAGACATATTGTCTCCTATTTATAAAATTTTCTTATTATAAGTCTAAGAACTTATAAAAAGCTTGATAAACATCAAGCTTTTTTAATTTGTTATTTCACTTGAAAATAACTACTTTTAAGGGTTGTAAACTTTGTTAACTCTTTTTCGCTTTCAAGTCCAAGTTTTGGAGCTACTTTAGGGTTGACGATATGATAACCCAATACCACTTCTATTTCATCTCCTGCTTGTAGTTTTGTGTCAAAAGGGATAACTCTTGATTCTTTTGCTTTTAACATGTTGTCTTTAACAATTTGTGTTGCTAACCAAGGCATAGATGGCTTCTCTTCTGTTCCTATCACTTTAACAAAAGTGTGTGTTTTAAGCTCTTGAACTTTTCCATCTCTTTTCAGGGTGGTTTTGAGTTTTACCACACGTAAAGGGTGTGTCAAAAGGGGATGAGGTGAGTTGTTTGTAACTGAAATTTCAAAGCCATTCTCTAACTTTTTGTATCCGATATCGACATATTTACTTAAGCGTTCAGGTGCATTTCTAACCCCTGCAAAACCATGAAAAGCATGGGTTTTACTCTCTCTAATGGTGGTAGCCGATCCTGCTATTTTTGGCATGTGACAAGTGATACAGTTGCTCTCTTTGCTTTCTGCTCCACTCATATCTATTTCACATACATTAAACCCTTTCCCATTTTGTTTATGGGAGTGACAACCCATACATATTTTACCTGTGTAGTAGTTCTCATTTCTGTAGTCTATATCATGGTAAGGTGAACCTGTGGTCTCTTTAACTATTCCAAACCATGAACTTTTCTCTTGGTAAACTATTTTTTTCCCTTCCATCCCTTTTTCAGCTGAGTAAAATGTTTTTGGTTTTTTTTCATAAACATTTTCATTGGATTTTGGGTGAGATTTGACATCGGTTATGGTATGACATGAGATACAGGTCATCCCTTCATGTACTGTATTGTTGGGTGTATGACATTTTGCACATTTGTATTTACCTTTTGCTTTGGCTGGGTGTTTGTCCCAAATGGCTTTGTGAACTTTGTCTTCATTGATGGATGATTTCTTGTGAAATGATTGCTGAAACTCATTGTATATGGTAGGGTGACAACTTTTACAAGTGCTAATGTCATCGGCAAAGAGTTGAATCGAAAGTAGGGTGATTAGACTTAAAAATAGACGCATTTCTATTCTCCTTTTTTAATTAAGATAAATATTATCTGATTCACTTGAAAAGATAATTGATTTAGGTCAACTTATAAGTAAAAAATATAATAGTATTAATTTGAAGTAATAATTATTTTCTTTAGTTTAACAACTATAGAATGTTATAATGGCAGTAAGAAAATTTTAAAATTAAGTCTTTAGAGGAGTAGTAATCGTGTCTAAAAATATTGTTGTTTTTTCAGATGGAACAGGGCAAGAGGGTGGAAGAGGACGCAATACCAATGTTTATAAGCTTTTTAATATGGTTGCAGACAGAAGCACCTATCAAACAGTTTTTTATGATAGAGGTTTGGGGACAGGTTGGAGAAAAGTTTCAGGCAATATGTTTGGGGCAGGGATGGATCAAAATATTAAAGAGTGTTATCAATTTATTTTTGAGAACTATCAATCAGGTGATAAAATTTATCTACTTGGGTTTAGCCGAGGTGCAGCAACGGTACGAAGTCTTTCTAGTTTTATTCATTACTTTGGGATGTTACCTCAATCCCGTCCCGAATTGATAGATGAAGCGTATAAAATTTATACAATAAAAAATGGAGTAAGGCGAGAAAAGAAAGCCAAAGAGTTTATTGAACGTAACCATACCATGTGGGTAAGTATCGAATTTATAGGGGTTTGGGACACTGTTTCTGCTTTAGGTGTGCCTATTAAGTCTGTGGATGTGGTATTAGAAAAAGTACCATTTATGCGACATAAATATCATAATTTTCTCTTAAGTCCCAGTGTTAGAAATGCCTATCAAGCACTTGCCATTGATGATTATCGTGATACTTTTCACCCAGTTTTATGGGAGAAACACCGTGATTCTCATCAGAAAATTGAACAAGTTTGGTTTGTAGGCTCACACACCGACATAGGTGGAGG
>Ga0256824_10000987_pt1 | contig 10992 bp, 8 predicted proteins | sample CV67metaG_FD_191570 | JGI IMG/M metagenome (GOLD analysis project Ga0256824, IMG submission 191570) | Hydrothermal vent microbial communities from East Pacific Rise, Pacific Ocean - CV67 | ecosystem: Environmental > Aquatic > Marine > Hydrothermal vents | place: Pacific Ocean: East Pacific Rise...
TTTTAACAAGGACTAAAAAATTGAGTAAATATATAACAACACCTATCTATTATGTTAATGGCGAAGCTCATATTGGGCATGCTTACACGACTTTTATTGCTGACACTATGGCAAGATATGAGAGACTCAAGGGTAATGAGACTTACTTTTTAACGGGAACTGATGAGCATGGTCAAAAGATTGAAGAGTCTGCTGCTAAAGCTGGTAAGCCTACTCAAGAGTTTGCAGATGAGATCAGTGCCACATTCAAGACACTTTGGGATGAGTTTGAAATCTCGTATGACCAGTTCATTCGTACAACAGATGCTGACCATAAACGTGGTGTTCAAAAAGCTTTTGAAGTTATGGTAGAAAAAGGTGATATTTATAAAGATTTTTATGAGGGTCACTACTGTGTGAGTTGTGAGACTTTTTTCCCTGAAACACAACTAGAAGATGGTGAATTCTGCCCTGATTGTGGAAGAACTACAAGCATCATTAAAGAGGAGAGTTACTTCTTTAAACTTTCAAAATATGAAAATAGACTCTTAGAACATTATGAAAACAACCCTGACTTCATACTCCCACGTTCACGAGCTAATGAGGTTAAAAACTTTGTAAAAGGTGGTCTTCGTGATCTCTCTGTAACTCGTACATCTTTTAAATGGGGTGTGCCAATGCCTGAGAGTTTAAATGATGATAAGCATGTTATGTATGTGTGGTTAGATGCACTCATGAACTACGTTACAGCCCTTGGTTATGGTAAAGATGATGCTAATATGAATTTTTGGGCAGGTGATACAACTCACTTTGTTGGTAAAGATATTTTACGTTTTCATGCTATCTACTGGCCAGCATTCCTTATGAGTCTTGATATGCCTCTACCTAAGCATATTGGTGCTCATGGTTGGTGGACAAGAGACGGAGAGAAGATGTCTAAGTCTAAAGGTAATGTAATTGCTCCTAAAGAGGTTGCAGATGCTTACGGTGCTGAAAATCTTCGTTATTTTATGCTTCGTGAAGTTCCTTTTGGTCAAGATGGAGACTTCTCTCAACGTGCTTTCATAGACAGAATTAACTCAGAGCTCTCTAATGACCTTGGTAACCTACTTAACCGTATTATCGGTATGAGTGGGAAATACTCAGAGTTTGAGATAGATAGTGTAGATGTAGAAAAGTACCATGCAAAAGAGCTTAACTCAATGAATGCGGCATTAGCAAATCTTGATGGTTTTATGCAAAATATGCAGACACACAGATACTTAGAAGAGTTATGGAAACTATTTGCTATTGGGAACAAGGCGATTGAAGAGCATGCTCCTTGGACAAAAATGAAAGAGGACAGAAAAGATGAGGCACTTGCAACAGTTGCACTTGTAGCAAATATCTTAGCAAAAGCTTCTATCATGCTCTCCCCTGTTATGCCAAAAACTACAGCTACTATTGCAGACGCTTTGAGTTTTGAGATTAACAATGCCTCTTATGAAGAGCTAATTTTAGGTAAAAAGTTACTAAAATTATTTAATATTAAAAAAGTTCCACCTCTTTTTCCTCGTGTAGAAGAGCCTTTAATGGAAGAAGCACCAAAGGCTGAGCCAAACCCACCAAAGAAAGAGAAAGCTCCTACCGAGGAGTCAAAAGCCGATCTTGATGGTGCAAATCTCATAGAGATTGGTCAATTTTTTGAGACATCTCTTAAAGTAGGTACAGTACTCGAAGCAGAAGAAGTACCCAAGAGTAAAAAACTTCTAAAACTCCAAGTATCACTTGGTGAAAATGATACTCGTCAAGTTGTAGCAGGTATCAAAGAGTTTTACTCTGCTGAGTCTCTTGTGGGCACACAGGTCTGCGTTGTAGCAAACCTCAAGCCTGCAAAACTTATGGGAATGATGTCTGAGGGTATGCTTTTAGCCGCTAAAGATGAAGATGGTTTATGTCTAGTAAGACCAGAAAAACCTAAAAAAGCGGGAACGCCTATTGGATGAGACTAGAAAATATTCTAGCACTTACTCACGGTAAGCTCGTAAGCAAGCCTTTTGTAAGTAATTTTGAAAATATTATTTTTGATGCAAAGGATGTCAAAAGGGGTGACCTTTTTGTTGCCTTTGATGAGAGTTCCATCCAAGATGCCATCTTTAACGGTGCATACGGTATTCTTTTTGACAAACCGACACAGATTACAGATAGTGAAATAGCTTGGATAAAAGTTCAAGAGATTCAAACTGCTATTAAAAGACTTTTACGATTTAAACTCATAGAAAAAGAAGTACAAGTTTATGAGTGCAATGAAATTATTCTAAAATTAGCCTTGCAGGTAGTAACGGAGCCAAATTTCATTACCATAAGTGGCGATAGTGATGCATCGTGCCAAGCACTCTGGAATATAGAACCTAAAAGCACCCTCCTCTTCTCTCCTGAAATCTCAAGTAGTGATATGTATGCAGACAGTAAAACTTTACCAAAAACTGCGATCATGCCCATAACCATAATGGAACAAACTCTCTTTGAGACATCATTTATCTACAACAATGTTTTTTATGAGCGCCAACTTATCTCTCCATTTTTTATTCCATACCTAGAAGAGTTACTCCATCTCTTTAGCACATTGAAAATAAACTTTAGACTCCGTAAATTCACTCCTATCGAGCACTTTGAGGCAGTATTTACTAACAAGAAGTTTGAGGTAAAAGAGTTTGGAACAAGCGACAAGGTACTCATTTTTGAAAAGAATGCATCTCTTATAGCCTCCGAAGTAGAGTACTTACAAAAGAGTGCTTCATGGGCAAATGTAATCTACCTTATCCCTGTCTTTTATGCCGAAGAGTTAAAAGAGAATGAGAATACTTTTACATATAAACACGAGAGAGAAATTAGAGATATACTCCAAGAAAATAGCTTTCACTTTGCCCTTATTGCAGGAGCAGACAAAGAGATTTTGAGAAGACCTCTCTTACTTGAAGAGCAGCCTACTCTGTTTTAAAAGAGCATAAAGGTATCTCTATTGTAAAACAGCACCCTTTATCAATATTTTTTACACAAAGTTTGCCTTTCATCCTATTGGTAATTATATTTCTTGCAATATATAAGCCAACACCAGTTCCGCTAGATGTATGTTTGGTAGTAAAATATGCCTCAAATATATTGCTGATTTTGTCTATAGGTATACCCCCTCCATTATCAGATATATCGATACAGCCTTGACCTTCTTTGATATAGGATCTTATATTTATGACTCCTTTATCTATAGAGTGATTAGCCATTTTTTCCTTGATAGCATCAATAGAGTTATGAATTAAAATTAAGATAACTTGCTTAAACTCATTTTCAAATCCTTTAATCATGATATCTGTTTCGCTATCGTCTACTATGCTTAGTATATTATAAGCATCTATCTGTGCATTAACAATAAGGGAAGTTTCCTCTATGGCATCCCTTAGCAGAAATGTAGATTTTTCTATATTCGGATGAAGAAATTCCCTAAAATCATCTATGGTTTTAGACATATAGTTGATATTTAAAGATAATTGCTCCATAGTAACTTGGTATAAGTCTGGATTAAACCCTTTAATCATGTACTCAGTCTCTAGCCTAGCCGAAGCCAAAGAGATATTATTGAGTGGTTGTCTCCACTGGTGTGCAATAGACTCTAGCATCTCCCCCATAACAACTTGTCTTGACTGGTAAATCATTACTTTTTCTTGGTTCTGCCTTTTTAATATCTCTTCGTCTACTCTTTTTTCTAAGATACTGTTGAAAATCTCTATCTCTTTACTCTGCTCAGCAAGCTTTTTATTTTTTTCTTCTAAATCTAGCTGGATTTTTTTGAGCTGTGTAATATCTCTACCCGTGCCAACTGTACCAATTATCTCTCCATTTTTATTATGAAAGGGAGCCTTATTAACTTCTAGGTAGAGGAGTTCCCCTTTTACATTGCCATACTCTTCAAACTTCATTGAACAAGCATTTTGAACTACAAGTGAATCACTATCTTGACAAAGCTCTCCAAATGTATGCCAATTTGGGTCTTCTTTATGCAGCTCTCGTTCGCGTAAAGCAAAGAAAATATCATTTTTACCAATTGGTTCATCTATACTTTTTGCCATTAAAAGTCCATCACAAATAGCCTGATTTGCATATATGTATGCCCCATCTAAGTCTTTAACCCATAGCATGTCAGGAAGATCTTTGGTTAGGAGTTTTAGCAGTTCAGAGTTGTTTTCTTTAATATCATCGATACTCACGAAAAACCTTGTTATGAGTCAACTCTTTTTTGAGCTCTTCTTTGTTTATTTTATTTCTATCGCTCTGCACTAATGGGAGAGATTTTTTATAGATTATTTTACTTGGAATCATATATGAAGCGAGATGTTTTTTAAGCTCAAAAAGTATCTCATTACTTGAGAGTTCCGCCTTGGCTGAGTATATGAGGATAATCTCCTCCTCAATAAGCTCATTCTCAATAGAGAAAACTGCACAAGCATCTATCTGAGAGATGTTCTTTGAAACTACGGACTCTATCTCAAAAGGAGAGACTCTAAAACCTCGTGTTTTTATCATATCATCATCTCTTGAGACAAAGTAAAGGTAGCCCTCTTCATCTTTGTAAACGTAGTCACCAGAGGCAACCACAATCTCATCAAGAAGTTGTCCCTCTAAAGGAATAACATCTTTTAAAATCTGAATTGACTTAAATCTCTGTGCATTTTGTTCAGGAGCATTCCAAAAACCTTTATAGATGTAACCACCTCTATGAATAAGCTCCCCTACTTCACGAGCCTCGCACTCTTTGCCCTCTTTATTTATGACATAAAGTTCTACATCTGGAATTGCTTTTCCAATGGAGTCTGGTCGTATCTCAATCTGTGATGGATCTAAGTACGCTGAGCGAAATGCCTCGGTAAGACCATGCATAGAGTAAAAAGAGGCATTGTTAAAGAGATTTTTACAATCTTGAATCATCTTCTTCGTAACATTCCCACCTGAAGAGGTTATGGTTTTAACACCTTTGAAAAGCTCTGCATTAGGGACACGTTGTAACATCTCAGCATCAAAAATTTGAGTTATGTTGATAGGCATGAGGGGAATGACAGTTACATTGTCATCAATAAGATGGTTCAAAAAGTCATCAGGAAGTAAGAAGCGATGGAGTGCTAACGTGGCTTTTTTATAAAGAGTTGTAAATATTTGATTTAGACCATAATCTAGATTAAAAATCAATATTCCAGAGATAACATCCTCTTTTTGAATGTTTAGGTACTGACTAGCCACACGAGCAGAGTTGATAAGATTACGATGAGAAATTACAATTCCCTTTGGTGTGCCACTCACTCCAAAAGAGTATGTAATCACTGCATTTGAGTGTCCACTTATATCACAAAAGTAAGGTTTATTGTAGTATTTATAGATTTCACTAAAAGAAGCAATGTCCTTATTCTGTGTATCATACGAAATAATATGACCGCCAAAATTTATCTCTTCTATACTCTCTAACTTCAACTTGTCTGTAATAATACATTGGATATTACAATCGTTAATTATATACTCAACCTGCTCAGGTTTAAGTAGTTTTGTCAAAGGCACTAAAATATAATCTGTCGATAAAATAGCTAAAATAGCGATAACCTGCTCTATGCTCTTGTTGGAGTAAATTCCAATACGGGAGTCTTTAGGCAAGTCTAATTCGTTAAGGTAATAAGCCACTTGGTTCACTTTCGCAAAAAGTTCGCCATAACTGATATTTTGCTGGTTATGAATAAGAGCTACTTTGTCGGTATGACTTGCAGCAGCATCTTCAATGAGAGTTCGTATACAATTTATTGACATTACTTATCCTTTATATATTTTGACTGCCAAGCGTCCAGATGCTGTACTCTTTGTCCAAGACAACTGTTGGCTTATGGTTTGAGTTGAGAATTTTAGTGTAGAAAAAAGAGATAATTTCTTCTATCTCTTCATCGCAAAGCACCTTTGTAATCCCGCCTGTTAAGACGATGGAGTTCACAGAGAGGAGTTTGAGGTTTACATAGGCTTTTTTATAGTGAGACATTTTTGTAAGCACTAAAAATATAGCGAGTTGCATTAAAATTTTAGTAGCCTTTGAGCTATTCTCTTCTAAGATATTTTCTGTAACTTTGAGGTGTGTGAGAAGCTCATACACAAACTCATTGTTCTGCGCTGCAAAAACTAGAGACTCTTTGGACTTATAAACACCAAGTTTTTTAAAAACAAGTCTATCGTACTCATTTTGTGTCACAATATTCTCATCCACTAAATCTTTTGAGTAGTGAATATCTGTAGTCGCTCCTCCTATGTCTATGAGGATATAAGGGTTTACAACAGAGAAGTTAGCATCCAAAAGAGGGAGTGTTTTGTTGACTATGTAGGGTGTTGAGTAGATTTGATTTGAAGTAATTTTGTAGAGGCTTTTTATATCCTCTTTACCGACAATATCTGCTTGGTAGAGGTTTGTAAGGTACTCTTTTAAATACTCTTCAACTATATGGAGCTTGTTATCTATAACATTTGGTAAAACAACCAAATTTGCTATATTTTTCTCTAAATTAGGCACCTCAGCACTACTTCCGACATAAACCACGTTAGAGTAGTCTAATTTATCTAAATACTTAAAAAGTGCCTCATTAAAGAGACCCTTAGCCGAGTCTATACCGCCAACTATGATAACTACGTCAATTAAGTCACTAGCAATAGAGTAATCCTCTATGTTTTGAAAAATAACGGTCTCAATAATGTTAATGCCAGAGTTAAATGCGATGTTCTTGGCATATTTGAGTGAATAAGAGTTTGTAAGACCGATTATTAAGGTGCTTAAACCCCCATTTGCAGAGGAGCAGATATGCACATCCTCTTTGTTATAGTTCAAAATTTTATCGCCACATTTATGTGTCAAATCATCAAAAATATCTTTGTTGAAGTCTCTAAAGTGCTGTTCTATGGAGTTAGAAGAAGATACTTTAAAGTAAGTGCTTCCTACGTCTATTAGTAGTTTACTCATTGCATAATCCCTATATCGTGGATAATATCGTTTACTATGGAAGTAGTATCTTTTGTCAAATCACACTGTGCTTTTTCATACTCAAAACATCTGTCTGGAATAGGCACGTTACCACGTTTGATAATACGAATGTTCTTCTTTGCATCCCGTATAGTAATCATCTCGTTATGGTTAATGATATGCGGAGAGAAAGGTACATCGATTGTTCCATTTTTAATAGAGTTAAAAACTTTTCGCCAAAGAGTGTCTGCTTCATTGTTAAAAACAGCCTCCATAATCGCCTTAACCTCAAGCGTTAAAATCTCCTCTTCCTCTTCATCGACAATATTTGGCAGACCATTTAAAATGCCCAGCGTATACTGAGTATTGGCTACTGTTTTAGCATTTGCCTCTTTAGTGGGAATTCCTGAGGCCTCTTCACGAGTTTTAGTGATGATTTTGTCAGCCCCTACCATAGTCGCAATTACGGTAGACATGTTTATAAGCTGTTCTGCAAAATCTTTGTTCGTTGGAAATGCTCCCATCCATTGATGATAGACAAGATTTATAGTGGCATCTTCGCAGTTAATCTCTTTGGCATAAAACTTAGCCATTTTCTTAATCACAGCACCCATGACAATATCTTGATTCATTGAGCCTGTTTGAGAAAAAGAGACTGAGAACGATTTTACACCCTCTTCTAGTGAAAGCAGCATCTCTAAGAGCTGAATTACAATCGTGATAGCAGGAGGCACAAGAGTAGCCGTAAGTGGTCCAAAAGACTCTCTGTTAATTGGTAGGTTGAGTTTTGAGTAGTTTGCACATACTTTTTCAACATACTTCCAGTACAAAAATGCCTTGTCAAGCGGAAAGTTTTTCGAGTATGGCAAGAGGTAGGTAATAGGCCCGCCCTCTATCTCAAAGATGCCCGAAGCGATAGCAGTCTCTATGAGAAGTCTTGCATCAGGTGTACCGTGACGAAGACTTACAGGCTTGTTAAAGTGTGTAATCATCTTACGAGTAGTTCTGTAGCCGTGGTTAACAAGTGGGTAGCCATTGAGCATATCTTGCTCACTCTCTTCACTAAGTCTAAGCATTTTTTTAGCAGTAGCATAGTCGTTGAGTCTTGTGTTTGAGTCGATAGTAAGAGGCAGTACATCCACGTTAGCCTCTACAAAGAACTCGTTAAGAGCAAACTGTTTTTTATAGGTTGGAAAACCACCACGAGGCTGTACGAGCATCTTTTTTTTCTGCGCGAAATGATGGGAAATAAAAAGCTCTTTGTCTGCATTTTTAACAAACTCTTCAACCTCTGCAAAATCAAAATGCTCAACAAACTCATTGGAGAGAATTATCTCACGTTCTTCTTGAAGTAGACTCATGATGCAACTCTCTCTTTTAGGTACTCTTCTAATGTGTCAAGCCCAGTGTTTAGGTCAACCTGATGAAAAACCAAGTCAAAACCGTAGTTTTTATACTTAGGCACTATGGTGTCAGCGTCCGCTGTTCCCACCACTAAGTTCCCTCCTATCATCATGACAAGGTGGTCAAGTGTTTTGTAACGAGACTTAATGAGCTTAAACTCTCTCGCCCAGCCCTCTGCCTCGCCATTGAGAGAAGAGATAAGAAGTACATCCGCATTTGTCTCGACTACTGCATCAAAAAACTCTTCTAAGTATGTATTTACACCGAGGTTAAAGACCTCAAAGCCCCTCGCATTCAAAGAGAGCTCTATGAGTCTGTTTGCTACAACGTGGATGTCATTTCCAACTACACCTGTTACTACTTTCATCTATTATAAACCTATTAATTATCTGATATGTTAGAGTAACAAATTTTGTGTAAAAGAGAGGTTAATCGAAGTCAGTATATAATACAAAAATTAAAATATAAAAAACAAAAAAATAGAGAGTAATATATATGCACAATGCAGAACTTATTGTAATTTTTCTCAACATTTCCATAGTACTTTTTGCCTACCTCTGGCTCTACCCAAGAGTTGCGGGTGCAGACATAAACAAGGTCTCTCTTTACGACCTACTCGCTTCCATGACAGCTCTGAGCATCTCCGCCCTACTCTTTTGGGACTCTGGCATTCTTTTTAATGCTCTTTTTGACACTCTTAACTGGTTTTGGTTCACACTGCTCACATACTTTGTTCTTGAAGTTCCTTTTATTATTTGGTATTTTAAAAAATACAATCTCTTCGACTCAATGAACAATCAGCAATAAATTGTTACAATTACCCATAATAATCTAAAGGAAAACTACATACTATGAACTTTTTTACAGCCGATTTTTGCGATGAACACCCAGAACTAACCGATGTACTTAACCACGATTATAAAAACTACGGTGGAGCGACAAAGTGCCGTGGAGAAGTAGTAACAATTAAACTAGACAAAAACAACTCTGAACTTATAAAACTGCTTCGAGATGAAGATGGTACAGACAAAATAGTTGTTGTTGATGTGGATGCAGAGTTTTTTGCTGTTGTTGGCGAAAACCTTATGAAGTTTGCACAGCAAAATAACTACTCTGGTATTATTGTCAACGGCTACATAAGAGATACTTTTCAGATAAAAGAGATTCCCGTAGCACTCTGGGCGCTTGGAACTTGTCCAAGAAAGTACATCCCAGTTACAGAGGGTCAACGTGGTTTAGCACTCTGTTTTGGTGGAGTAAACTTTAAAGATGGCGACTACATCTATGCAGATACTGATGGTGTGATGATTACACACAAACCACTACACAACTAAAACCTAAAGCCTTCATGGGGCTTTAGTCCCAGTCTAGAAGTCTCTGTTGCCCCTCTAAACCTCTAATATGTGTGACATCTTGACTCATCTCTATAACCCCTCTATATGTTTTGTCTTCATCTCGTACAGCAAAGTATTGAATATGAATAAACTTGCCTTTAAACTGAATCCAAAACTCAGCAACATCTTGTTTACCAGCTTTAAACTCCTCTAAAATACGAAGCACTTGGTCAACACTTTTTGGAGGGTGGCAAAACTTTACCTCTCTTCCAATAATTCCCGCACTTCTAGGAAATACACGGTCATCCCCACGGTTATAAAAAACAACTTGGTCATTCTCGTTTACATAGGTAATATCTACTGGCAAAATTCTAAAAATGGAGTTAACTTGAGCTGGTGTTAAGTAGCCCTCATCGTAGTGAGTTTTGTCATCTATATCAAAAGGGAGTTTTTTTCTTACAGTGTCTTCTCCTGGGTGTATGTAGACAACTTCAGGGTAAGGGGTGGGAGCTGTATCAAACATCCAACCTATCTCAGCATCGCCCTCACGAAACTCCTTCCACTCTTCCTCTGTAACCATCTCCATAGCATTTGGAAGGAGTCTTCCCTCTTCAACCTGCATAATATGCTCTAAAGATCTGTAAATTACTTGAGTTGTGAAAACAATAGACTCAAAATCTTTACTCTCTATGGCTTTTCTAGCCTCTTTTATCTCTTCTCTAATCTGGTCGTGAAATGCCCACATATTTTGTGAAGGGCTCGTCCAGCCATGTTTTTCAAGGTATGGAAAAAGTTGGTTCTCTTTACGAGCAAAGTGAAGCTCAACCTTACCAAGTTTTGCAAAAAGTGTTACAAATGTCTCTAATTCACTTTCAATATTGGTCGATTGAAGCTCTTTTATAATATTTCTAATAAGTATGTTCTCTTCTAAGTAGACACGCACTGGGTGTCCATCTGGGTACTGTCCATCAAATGGAGACTCACTACTGTTAAAAAATTCACTCATACATACTTCCTCATTTTTGGCGAAGTATAGTCAAATGCAAGATGAAAAATATTGAGCTTTATCAAGTCCTTAGCTTATTTTGATAAAATAGTTTTATACAGAGACTACAAGAGAGAGGAATATTAAATAGTATGAATAGAAGAGACTTCCTTACAACCGCTACAACAGCCTCCGCGGCACTCGCCTTAAATGGGTGTAATGAGAGTAATCGTCAGGCTATTGACTACTCCAAACACCCTATAAAGAGTGAACACAGT
>Ga0256824_10000988_pt1 | contig 10967 bp, 8 predicted proteins | sample CV67metaG_FD_191570 | JGI IMG/M metagenome (GOLD analysis project Ga0256824, IMG submission 191570) | Hydrothermal vent microbial communities from East Pacific Rise, Pacific Ocean - CV67 | ecosystem: Environmental > Aquatic > Marine > Hydrothermal vents | place: Pacific Ocean: East Pacific Rise...
TCAACACGCTCGGCAGCACCCAACATAATATGGTCAACCTCTACAGGTTTATTCAATAATCCACCATCTGTTCCTACAATCTTAAATTTACGACCATCACTAAAGGCAAAGTCATAGGTTTTGGCATTAGATACATTATAAAGCCTAAATCTGTACTGTGTGGTCTCTACATTTAGCTTTGGCATGACTGAACCATTAACCAAAATGGTATCACCTTTCATTCCATCGGCATCCATCATTTTTGTCTTATAAAGAAGCTCTCTTACACCATTTTTTTCAGTGTCAAAGCGTCTATCTTGTACCAAAAGAACCACATCTTTATCAGCAGAAGGCAACATCTTGTCGGCTTCTAACTTTTTAGAAATTTCATCTTCTATCAGATAGACTCCTGCCAAGCCCATATAGACCTGTTTTCCTGTTTGCATATCAGGGTGTGGGTGAAACCATAGTGGAGAGGCTGGTTGGTTCATGCTGAAGCTATAGACTTTAGTATCATTTGCCTTGACAGGAACATCAGGACCACCATCCATAATTGCGGGAATCTTAAATCCATGCCAGTGAATGGTAGAGTTAGAATCCAATTTATTATTAAAATTGAGCGTCATTTTATTGCCACGATTGGTTCGAATAACCAATGGTAAAGGGTTATTGTTGTATCTCCACATTGGGGTGTTCCATGCACCATCAGGAGTCTCTATTTTTACAGTTACATCTTTATTGGCTGTTAAAGTATAAGTGGCTTTTGCATCTTGATTATTACCATCTTCATCACTCATGGTTGGCAATATATGCAGTGTTGGAAGCGTGGTTGAGGCTAAATATTTGGTAACCTTCTCCTCCAAAATTTTATCTTTATCACGTTTATCTTCAGTTAAATTTTTAATATTAAAGCCCATTGTTTCAAGCTCTTTAACTTGATTTTGGGTTAAATTTCCATCACGTAGACGAGAAGTGGTGGTTTCAAATAGGCGTGTTCTGGCTAAAGAGAACTCTTGAGTTATGTTTATATCTTTACCATTAAGCTCTATTTTATCTGCTTGTCCATCTTTGTAGTCCTCTTTTAGTTTAGAGATTACCTTGAATGCCTCTACAGGTTCTAGCCCCAAAGCTTGTATCAAATTAGAAAAAGAGACCGCTCTGTTTTTTGCAAAAGCTTCCGATTCATTAGAAGGAATCGCTTTGGTTAAATCACCTGTTTTCAAGAACTTATCGCCTGTTAAATCTGGCATAGGAGAGGAGTCTTTAATCATTAAATTATAAATTAACGCCTCTGACTTCATGATTGACATAGAAAGGTTGTTATCACGTAAACGCTCTTTAACCAATGCTGTAAATATTGTTGTTTCAGGAGTTAAAGAGGTAAACTCTTTTTTAGAAATCATCTCCTCTAACTCTGCCTTGGTTAAGAGTGTCTGTAATCCATCAGAAGCAGGAACGGTTACCAACTTGTTGGTCGCTTCATCACTATAACTTCCTCCACTACTCTCTATGGTATAGAAACGACTGGTAAGATTCTTCAATACAACTTCAAACTTACCCTCTTTGGATACGCCTGACGCTATCTTTGTACCATTTTCATCATAAATTGTAATATCTGCTCCATCAATTGCCCCTTTAACGACTGAGCCTAATAGAGTCTTCGTTGAAGCATTTGATGCACTGTCACTAAGGCTACTACTGGTAACCCCATCTCCACCACAACCTACCAATAATCCACTTACTACCAAAGATAGTGCAATGCTCTTTAAATTGTTACTGTATTTCATTTTACATCCTTTTACTTTCTGTTTGTAAAAAGAGTGTAACAAAGAAGTGTTACTTTAACATTACCATTAAAATTAATCTTTAAGCATATATCCGACTCCTTTAACATTTGTAATATCTAAATCAAGTTTATTTTTAAGTTTGCTCATATTAACACGTAATGCATTGGGATTGGGATTAACCAAACTTTCAAAAAGTTTATCAAGTGAGACAACTCTATTTTTATGGGAGATAAGCAAATGAAAGAGATTTGCAAGGGTGTTGCTTAGTGGAAGAAGTTGACCCTCTTTATAGAGCTGATGGGACTGTAGTTCATACTTTAAATTTTTATAAACAACAACAGTCTTTTTTTGATAACGGCTACGAATTCGAACCAGTAACTCTTCAGGGTTAAAAGGTTTTTTTATATAATCGTCTGCACCTACACTAAAACCCTTTCTTAGTGAATCTATATCAGCAAGTGCTGTAATAAAAATAGTGGGTGTTTTATCACCAACATCACGCAGTGCTTTTAAAATATCAAAACCACTTTCACCCAATACATTGACATCAAAAAGATACAAATCAAAAGAGCTTTCATAAGTTAAATTGTAAACATCATCTGAAGAGTAAGCACTAAAAACATCCCACCCTTCAAACTCTAAATGCTCTTGAAGCGATTCGTGTAAAAGAATGTCATCTTCAAGTAATAAAATTTTCATGGAATTCTCCTCTACTCATATGAATTAATCTATTTTAACCATATGAGTATGCAGAGTGTGTGCAAAGAGCGACTATTTTAATCGATTAGAGTACCACTTGATGTAAAATAATTTTATCTTCAGCTTTTTCTATGTCAGCCTCTCCTTTTCGGGCATCATAAACAACCACAAAAACTTCATCTCCACTTTGAAGATAGTTATTTTCACCAAATTCAGCGTAAGCTGTAGCACCAATGGAAACAATGGCTTGTTTAGGGTAGTTGCTATCTTTTAAATGTATCGCAATATCTTCTAAAGGACCAAAGTCTCTCTGTTCATTCATCTTCTCAATAAGCCAATCTTGAAGCTTCGTATAGAAGTAACTGTAGCCTAAAAGAGGAGCGTCAACACCATAAGGGTGTAAAGTACCATCACGCTTTACAAAAGAGCATAAATGAAAATTATCCATCACTCCACCCTCTTCAAACTTGTCTATTGTCTTCCATGTTGTTGCCATTCCTTTAGAACTTTCAGACCATGATTTTTTTTCAGAAATCTTCTTAGCACCCTCTTTTCTAATGGTACAATCATTAAAAGCTGTAAATTTTTTAGCTATTAAATTTTCCACTTCCATCTGTTCATTATAAACAATATCAAAAACAATTGCTACCTCTGGTTCAACCTGTGCATTGCACTCATAATTGGGTAACTCTAGGGTATCAAAACTGATTGGATACAAGCCTAAAAAGGTCTCTGATTGTGGTAAATAGAAAGGGAAAATTCCTTTCGGGGCATTCGCCTCTTTTGTTACTACATTCTCAAAATCTTTAAGCTCTCCAGCTTGTTCTAAATGATGAGCAAAGTTACCTGCAACGCCTAAACCAATGGTATTTTTAAAATCCATTTTATCTCCTAATAAATAATTGCACAATAATATCAAGTATAATCTAAAGAAATAGTATAGGTTCATAATTTACTAAGAAAAGTTCAGATAGAATAAAACTTAACATTTCATTAATTAATAGAACAAGAGGAGCTAGAAACATGATAAAACGCATATCTCTAGTGATGGGCTTACTCTCCCTTTCACTGGTCACAACACTAACCGCAGGAGAGGTCAATATAGAAAGAGATGTACCTTTTGTAGAGGTAAAACTCAATGGAAAGACCATAAAAATTGAAAGAATTCAAGACACCAGTCATAAACTAACCAACTCTTACAGTAAAACTTCAAGACCTACACCACCTTTTGGAATACAGCCATTTGAACCTATAAAAGGTGTAGAGACCATTTCAGAGTTAGATGTTTTAGATTTTATAAAAAATAAACTGGCAAAGAATAGTGGTATTCTAATAGATGCAAGAATGCCAAAATGGAATAAAGCGGGAACAATTCCAGGTGCGACAAACATTCCTTTTTCTGTTTTAACCCCCAGTAAAAAAGCCTCTTATGGAAAAATTTTAGGTCTATTAGGTGCAAAAAAAACAGACGATAAGTGGGATTTTAAAAAAGTACAAACACTTTTAATTTTTGACAATGGTCCATGGTGTCAACAAGGGGTTCGAGCCATGAAAAATTTGGTTAAAATTGGTTACCCTAAATCTAAAATACTTTACTACAGAGGTGGAATGCAGTATTGGCAAATTTTAGGTTTAACCACCATCGTTCCAAAATAAAACATGAAAAAAAGGAGAACACATGTTAGATAAAGATCAATACAATCAAGAGGAATATAACAACTATTACCAACAAGAGACTCAAGGAGCAGAAATCAAAGGTAGTGCTTCACCCAAAGAGTCTAATGGGAAAGGTGGTATTTTTGCAATTCTAGCACTTATTCTTTTAGCTATAGTAGGCTATTTTGGTTACACACAATTTATGGGATCACAAACAAATGATGCATGTGCAACAGAAGATGAAATCAAAATAGAGGGAAACCAACCTATTGAAGTAAAGCAACCAGAGCCAAGTGTTCAAGTTGAAAAAGAGACAAAACATTCAGAACTAACTATAGATATTTCTCAACTCAAAGATGCAGTTGAAGCACCCGAGCCGTCTACTCAGGTAAAAGAAGCAACTGTTCAAGAGAGTGTTAAGTCAGCAGTAGGTACAGATGCAAAAATGTCTCCAGAAGAGATTGCAAAAGTTGTTCAAATGGTTATGTCTCAAATGGGTACAACATCACAAAGTGATACAACAGCTTCTGTAAATAAAGAGAGTAAAAAGAGCCAAGACAATGAGTTAATGTCTGCTCTATCAGGAACAGATGTTGATTCAGTAAAAGAAGATAGCAGTTTAGAACAAGCTTTATTAAATCAAATTGATGAATCAAAAGAGACAACCATTCAAACAAGTAGTGCTACAGTCAACTCTTACAATAAGGTTAATGTAGAAGACAACAGTGGAGAAGATGAACTAAGTAAACTTTCTGGTCAAATTTCAGAATTAATTTCAGAAAAGAAAACAACAGAACAGACAAATAGTTCTACAGTAGATAAAACATATACCGAAAACCTTGAAAAAGAAGTTGTAACTCGTGAAAATGAGATGAGAATTATCATTGTTAAAAAAGGCGATACCTTAGGTAAAATTGCTAAAAGAGCATATGGTAATGTTATGGAATTTAAGAAAATATACCAAGCCAACCCTGACATATTAAATCGTCCTGACCGTATTTATATTGGTCAAAAACTTCGTATTCCAAAATAACATCCAAAAATCAACAAAGAATTAATTTTCTTTGTTAAACTAAAATTCATAAAATTAAAACAAAGGGTTAGCTATGAAAAAATTATTGCTCTTACCACTATTTGCATCATTGGTATGGGGAGACTCCTCTCATGTTATTGTGAAAATTACAAATGAAATACCTTATGCATACATTACAGACTCTGGTAAAAAAGTAAAAATTGAAAGAATCCAAGATACCTCAAACCGTATAACTGATGATTACAGTAAAACATCAAGACCATGTCCTCCATTTTGTATTCAACCTACAAAAATTCATCCAAATATTAAAAATATTGCTGAATTAGAGATTATTCAATTTATGCAAGATAAGGTCTCTACTAATACTGGTGTTATTATTGATGCTCGTCTCAAAAGTTGGTTTGAGTTAGAAACCATTCCTTCTGCAATTAATATTCCTTTTCCTGTTATGCAAAATGCCAATAGGAAAAAAGCTGAAATGATTTTTAAAATTTTAGGAATGAGGATTGAGAAAGATGGTACATGGAATTTTGACAGAGTAAAAGAATTGGCAGTTTTTTGTAATGGAGTATGGTGTGAGCAGTCTGCCCACTTTATGACAGGGATGTTAAAATACAACTATCCAACCGAAAAACTAAGCTACTATCGTTCAGGATTTCAAGGTTGGAAACTACTTGGACTTACCACCATTGTACATAAAGAGATAAAATAATATAGAGGATAGGTGCAATGAATTGCACCCTATGCTTCTATACCATATAACTTTAATAAACTCTCAACTTGAGGTTCTCGTCCTAACCACTGTTTATATAAACTTGACATATCTTCAGAACCACCTTTGTTTAAAATATATTTCAAGTAACCATCTGCTTTTTCTTGATTAAATCCATGCTCATCAATACAAGCATAAAAAGCATCTGCACTTAACACTTCTGCCCATTTATAAGAGTAGTACCCTGCTGAATATCCACCTGCAAAGATGTGTGCAAAACCATTTTGAAACTTGTTGTAACTTGGCACTTCTAAAAGAGCTGTTGTTTCACGAATTCCATCTAAAAGAGCTTGAACCTCATCTCCTTGGTAGAGTTTTTTATGTAAATTAAAATCAAAAAGTGAGAATTCAACTTGACGTAAAATACCCAAGGCTGCTTGATAATTTTTAGTGTCTTTAATTTTATCTAAGAGTTCATCACTCATTGGCTCATTGGTCTCATAATGAAAGGCAAAACGTTTTAAAATAGGCTTCTCATACGAAAATGCTTCTAAAAACTGTGATGGAAACTCCACCACATCCCATGCAACACCATTAATACCCGATACCGAACGTTCATTACATGTTCCAAACAAGTGATGGATTCCATGACCCATTTCATGGAAAAGGGTTACCACATCATCATGGCGTAAAAGACTTGGGTTTTCATCGGTTGATGGAGAGAAGTTACAGACTATAAATGCTGTAGGAAGACGCTTCTCTCCATTGGCATTGGTATAGTGTGTCTCCCAATCGTGCATCCATGCACCACCACGTTTCTCTTTTCTTGCTTCTAGGTCAAAATATACCCTTCCTGCCAACTCCCCTGTTCTGTAAATATCAAAAGGTTTCACTTTTTCATTCCAAACGGTTGCATTAGAGGGTTTAAACTCTACCGAAAAGAGTTCTGAAACCACATCCAACATGCCTCTTAAAACTTTAGACTGTTCAAAATAAGGTTTGGTCATGCTGTCATCAAAAGCAAACTTCTCTTTTTTGAGCTTTTCAGAGTAATAGGCAACATCAAAACCTCTTAACTCTTCAATATTGTCTGTTCTTTTAGCAAACTCTTTTAACTCTTCAAGTTCTTCTTTGGCTTGTGGTAGTGCTTGGGTTGCCAATGCTTCTAAAAACTTTGTTACATCTTCTGTTGAATTTGCATCTTTGGTTGCCAATGAGTATTCTGAAAAACTCTCAAAACCAAGAAGTTTGGCTTTTTTCTGACGAAGCTCCATCAAGTCATCAATTACTTTTTCATTTTGGGGAGCTCTTGAAGCGTATGCACGAGCCATTTTTTCACGATAAGCACGGCTTGTTCCATAAGTCATATAGGCTAAATAAGAGGGTATTTGAAGTGTAAACGTATAAACTGTTTTTCCCTCCACTTCTGTTTTAGCCAATGCCAAATCGCTTTCAGGAATTTCCGCCACATCTTGTTCATTTTCTATAACCATCTCAAAGTCATTCGTTGCATCGAGTAAATTTTGAGAAAAACTGTTTCCCAGTTCACTAAGTTTCATCTCAATGGCTTCAAGCTCTTTCTTCTCGTCTAAAGAGAGTTCTGCTCCTGCTAAAACAAATCCTCTAATATCATTTTCTATTACTTTTTGAGCCTCTTTATTGGTTGAGGTTATCTTCTTTATTTTCTCAAACAGAGCTTCATTTTGAGCCACTGTACTGGAAAATTTAGAGAGCAGAGGAAGCGATGCCTCATACGCTTTTTGTGTTGCTTCTGAATTTTCTACTGAGTTTAAATGAGACAATGGTGTAAAAAAATTTCCCAACTCCTCATCTAAATCTTGCATCGGTTTTAATACGCTTTCATAACACTCATCAGAACTCTTAGTAAGTCTCTCTATTGTCTTTAATTGTGTATCTAAAAGGCTCTCTAACTCGTTTGGAAAAGTTTCTAAATTTTCTATTTTAAACTCTTGAAATTGCATTTAATATCCTATTATTATTTGTGAAATTGTTGGATTATACCAAAACTATAATATAATTAGACAATTAATTGAAGGAAAAATAATTTGTCATTTAAAACACTAAAACTAAGCCAAAAACTTTTAAACACCATTGAAAAACTAGGCTATACAACTCCCTCTGAAATCCAAACAAAAGCGATACCTTTACTTTTAAAGAGAAAAGATATTCTGGCTACCTCTCAAACAGGAACAGGAAAAACAGCAGCATTTGTTTTCCCAATCTTAGAAAATTTGAAAGAGACAACAGAAGTAAAAAGAGGAGATGAACGTTATAAAATCCAAGCCCTTATCTTAGCCCCTACCCGTGAACTTGTTTTACAAATTCATAATAAAACGGAAGAGTATGGAGCATCATTTTCTCATAAATCAGTAGCACTTTATGGTGGAATAAAATTGGGTTCACAAGTCTCTGCCATTCGTGCAGGAGCAAACATTGCCGTGGCAACCACAGGGCGACTACTTGAACACATCAAAAACAAAACCATTAACCTTAGTGAAGTAGAGATAATCGTTTTAGATGAAGCTGATAAAATGCTAGAGATGGGATTCATAGATGACATTCGTAAAATCATGCTTAGCATTCCTAAAGAGCGTCACTCACTTATGTTCTCTGCCACCTTTCCAAAACCCATTATGAGCCTTGCAAAATCATTTTTAAAACACCCCATAACCATAGAAGTAGACAAAGAAAACCTCTCAACCAAACAAGTTCATCAAGTGGTTAATTATGTCAATGAAGAAGATAAAACACCCCTCCTCGCACACCTCATACGCTCTAACGATTGGCATCAAGTTTTGGTCTTTACCAATACCAAACTACAAGCAGATAAAATCGTCGAAGCGTTAAATACAGGTAAACTAAAAGCCTCTGCCATTCATGGAGACAAAAGCCAAGGAATGAGAATAGAAGCCCTTAAAAACTTTAAAGCCAAAAAAATTCGTGTTTTGGTAGCAACCGATGTGGCTGCTAGAGGAATTGACATATTAAATCTTCCTCATGTTATCAACTTTGAGTTGCCTCTACAAAATGAAGATTATATACATCGAATCGGACGAACAGGTCGTGCAGGACAAAAAGGTGAAGCACTCTCTCTTGTTTGTAAAAAAGAAGTTGCACAACTCAAAGAGATAGAAGAACTTATTAATAAAAAACTAGAACTTAAAACAACAGAGGGGTTTGAGTATGAACCACATACCAAAGTAAGCAATAGAAAATCAAAAAAAGCAGATAAAAAAAATGGTGTAAGCTTAAAAAAAGCCAAAGAGTTGGCTGAAAAAATGATGGGTAAAAAAGAAATGAGAGATGAAATGGGTTCAAAAAAGGGAAAACCAACAGGTCAAAAGCCCACAAATAAGCGACACTTCTAATTTTTATAAAAAAAATCAATAATATTATTCTAATTAAGAGTAATATTATCCGATTTAGATATACTTATAATATATCTTAAGTAGATGAATTGATTTTCATTCCTCCTTTTAAAATTGATAAATAACCCTTAAGTAAATCTTTTCCCCTAATAATTTACTTAAATTTTGCTCTTCACTACTTAAGATTAAATCTCTCTTAGCTATAATAGCCCAAAACAAAAACATTACAAAGATTTCACATGAACTGGTTTCAATTCGATAGACGTATCCTCCACCAATTAAATTTTTTATTAATCTTACAACTTATTCCTCTTTTTGTCATCTCCTCATATTTGGTCTACGAGATTAATCATCATCTTTTTAATAAACAGATGGTCTACTATGGTATCTCAGCTGTCGCTTTTTTTGTAGCTTTTTTAATTCCTTGGCGTAAATATCAATGGCTCATTCCCTTAGCCTATTGGTTTAATTTACTTTTACTACTTAGTGTAGAGTTCTTTGGTAAAAAAATTCTTGGAGCTCAGCGTTGGATTGAAATTCCAGGATTGGGCATTACCCTTCAACCCTCTGAATTTATTAAAATCACAGTACTTCTTATGTTGGGCTATCTCATTTCTCGAAATCCTCCACCACAAGATGGCTATGAGTGGCGAATGTTTGGAAAACTCTCATTTTATATTCTACTCCCTTTTGTATTGATTGCAAAAGAACCCGATTTAGGAACAGGACTCGTACTCTTACTCACAGGATTTGGCGTTTTGTTTGTTGTTGGAATTAGGGTACGTATTTGGCTTACTTTACTGTTAATTTTAGGACTAACTGCACCCATTCTCTATACTCATGGACTTAAACCCTATCAAAAACAGCGTATTGCAAACTTTATTGGAGAGCCTAGTTACCATGTGCAACAATCTATGATTGCCATTGGTTCAGGTGGTATGGATGGACAAAATAGAGAAGAAGCCACCCAAACACAACTAAAATTTTTACCTGTATCCTCAACAGACTTTATTTTTGCCTATTTAGGAGAACGTTTAGGCTTTACAGGAATGATGACAACCATTGGACTCTACATTGCACTCATTATTCATCTTCTTGTTATTGCCATGCAAAATGTTAAAGATTATTTTGTTAGGGTTCTCTCTGCTGGGATTGCATTTTTATTTTTTATATACATGACAGTTAACATATTAATGACCATTGGTTTAGCACCAGTTGTGGGTCTACCTCTGCCCATGGTTAGCCATGGAGGAACATCTTTTATTATTTTTTCCGTTCTTTTTGGTATTTTAGAGAATTTACTTGCTTTTCGATTCTATTTTATGTATAATTCTGACTCAAAACTATCAATGATGCCTAAGTAACTTAGAAATCAAGGTTTTTTGCTCTAGTGGGTTCTTAGCTCAGCTGGTTAGAGCACTCGGCTCATAACCGAGTGGTCCGGGGTTCGAGTCCCCGAGAACCCACCACTTCTTAAATTAATCACTCTTTAGATGCCACTTTTTCTGTTAATATTTCTAATGCAATTGATGCTTTATTTAAAATAGCCAAACATTTTGCATCTTTTATATTGTGCTTTAAGGACCAATACTCTGGATTGGTATAGGTTAATGTAGTTATACCATCATAATCTTGAGAAACCAATATACGTAGAGGTAAATCCAACCCCATGGATGGATTACATTTCATAAGAACTGTTCCCATTTTTGGAT
>Ga0256824_10000989_pt1 | contig 10960 bp, 8 predicted proteins | sample CV67metaG_FD_191570 | JGI IMG/M metagenome (GOLD analysis project Ga0256824, IMG submission 191570) | Hydrothermal vent microbial communities from East Pacific Rise, Pacific Ocean - CV67 | ecosystem: Environmental > Aquatic > Marine > Hydrothermal vents | place: Pacific Ocean: East Pacific Rise...
GGCTAACTCTCTACTATTCTTCACTTCCACTAAATAACCATTAATAGTATCATCAACCACATCTCTACAACCAGGAACGTTGGTTGTTATAATAGGTTTTTCCATACTTGAGGCTTCTAAGAGAACTCTTGACAGACCTTCTCTATAAGAAGGAAGAACCACACAATCAACTTTAGCAATCTCTTCATAAACTCTATCAGAGTGTCCCAAGTATTCAATAAGCCCTTCATCTATCCAACCATCTAACTCTTTTTGTGAAATAGCTGTTGGATTAGAGAGGTAGAGTGAGCCTAAAATTTTAAAAGTACACTTTTGAGCATCACATGATTGACGAATAAGTCGTATTGCTTCAATATACTCTTCAATTCCCTTATCTTTTATAAGTCGTGCTATCATCAAAAAGACAAACTTTTCATTTTTATTTTTGGACAAAGGTTTAAAGCGTTCTGTATCAATACCAGAACCAGAAATTAGTGTAACCGAACTCTCTTGAACCAAACCTTTTTTGATAAAAAGTTTCATATCATCTCTGTTTTGGAAAACCACAGAGTTTTTGTTAATAGATATTTTATAAAGCCAACGAGCAATATGAGAAGAGAGATTATTATTTAAAAATACTGTTCCTAGCCCTGTAATATTATTAATAACAGGAATATTTAATTTTTTAGCTGCTAAAGAGCTATAAATATTGGGTTTAATCGTATAGTTGAAAATTATATTGGGTTTAATCTCTTGATATAGCTTATAGAAGTCACGAGTCAATTTCAAATCTTCAAGAGGATTAACTCCTTTATTATTCATCTTTATTTCATAATAGAGAAATCCTTCTGCTTCTAATTTTTCCGTATAATCATCCCTAGGTGCGATTAATAGAACCCTATATCCCTTTTCTTTTAAGGCTCGAATTAAACCTAAACGAAAATTATAGATATTCCAGGATGTATTTAAAACAATTGCTACAGTTAAAGTTGATATATTATTAGTTATTATGGACATGTTGAACCATCTCTTTCATTGTTAATGAGCGTATTTTATAAGATGATTTAAGTTCTTGAAAATATTTTAATAACGCTTCTAAATTTTTTAAATTCTCTTTTTGGTTTACTCCAAAATTATGTGGATGCCACCACAAATGAAAGTTTTCTCCTTTTTGTGCAGCGTGTTTCATCGCTTTTTTAATTCTTCTCATTTTTAAGAATTCTAAATATGATAATTTTGAAAAATAAGGGCGTAACATCATACTCGCTTTTAACTCCACAAGATTTTCCTCAACAAGGGGTCTACTTGTATGATGTCCTGAAAGATTGATATAGGTATCAAAAAGCCTATATAATCTCAAAAAAAATGATTTAGAAGGTTTATCTCCCTCACAATAAGCCCAATGTTTAGGATTTCCTCGATAACTCTCTATAGAGGTTTTTTTTAATACATCTATACTCTTTTTTTCAATTTGATTTCGAGGAAAAACCAAAGAGGTTAAGTCAATATTTTTCTTAGCTCCAAAAGAAATTGCTTTTTTTATATCAGCATAAAAAGCATTAGAGTTTTTACAAGACTCATATGTAAAAAAATGAGAAAAAGTATGTGAAGCTATCTCTTGATTTGAATATTTTTGAATATCAGAAATTAGTGTAGAAGCCACATGCATTTTCGTAAAATTTTCACTATAACTACTTTTATTCAAACTTTCTATATATTCATAGGGGTCAACCCTTTTGTTCTCATATTCAGGAAATATATCTGGCTGATTTTTTTTTATTTCATCAATCGTTTCATGAAATAAAAAACCTACAGTTGCCCATGTTACATGAATATCATATTTATTAAAAAGTGCTAACATTTTAGGAATTGCATCATAGACACCTAAAAGATGCTCACTATAATCTTCTAGTTCTCTATTGGCTCTAACACCCCAGAAAAGTTCAAAATCTAAAGATATGGTAAAACTTCCTTCACTACTCATAACAAATTACCTCTCTGTACTCTTGAGAAATCTTCTCTACAGAAAAAAGTTTTGCATGGTTAAATGCTTTTTCTTGATAAGTATGACAAAGTCCATCATCAGCCAAAAGTGTTTGTATACTTTTAGCCAAAGAAGAGACATCTCCTACTGCATATAAAAATCCAAATTCAGCCATCTCTAAACCCGTTGAGAGTTGCTTTGAACTATCACTATTGGGTGCTAAAATTTCACGTGGTCCACTTAGACAATCTGTTGAAACAACAACTGTTTTACATAACATCGCTTCGAGTAAAACATTGGGAAAGCCCTCCACTGAAGAAGAAGAGATAAATAGGCTACTCTGTTTAATATATTTAAATGGATTTTGAACTTGTCCTAAGAAATGAACCCTCTTCTCCAAAGAAAGCTCTTTGGTTAAATCTTTTAAATTTTTACTCTCTTCTCCATCACCTAAAAGAAGTAATTCAATATCTGAATCTAGTTTGTTCATTGATTTTAATACATCTTTAAAGCGTTTCAAGGGTATCAATCGACCAACAGTAATCAGATAACGCTTGTGACTCTTAAAAGTAAAATTATCTACTTTTTCAGAGGATTGCGTCAAAATATTCTGTACATCATACGGATTATAAATAACCCTTTCATTTGTACTAGTAAAAAAAATTTTGTTAAAATCAGCTTTCATCTGCTTAGAAATATGAACAATCATATCTGCTTTAGGATAAAGGATTTTAATTAAAAATAGATTTATTTTTCCAGAAAGTCCCTCCTTAAAAAAACGTGAAACAACTGAACGGTTAACCACTTGTACAGCCTGTGTTGATCCAATTATTCCAGAGAGGATATTCACAAAATTGGAACGAAACAGATAACTTTGTAATGTTTTAACTTGATACTTTTTAACATATTTTTTAACCCTCCACGCATGATAAGGTATATAAAATAGCTTTATTAATCCTGAAATATCATCATCCATTTTAGAGAGGTAAATCACTTCCACCCCTTTAGGAATTGCATAAAAATTATTTTTAGTTAAAGCTAGAATAGTAACCTTATGCCCCTCTTTAACAAAGTTTTTACACAACGTCAACATGGCACGTTCAGCACCACCTTCACAAAGAGAGTTAATAAGTAATACAATAGGACAACCTTGTTTATGAACCATTAGCAGTCCCTTTTTTGTAAAAAACCTTTTCATATTTTTCAAAAATAATAGAGTGAGAGTATCGTCTTTTAACAGAATCCACAACCCACTCTTTATCAAAACTTTTTGCTATTGCTTTTTCAATGGTAACAGCCAAAGCATTTACATTACCATTTTCAACAGAATACCCATTTATACCCTCTTCTATAATTTCGGTAATACCTCCAGGACAGGCAAATGAAATCACGGGGATTCCTAGGCTATTGGCTTCAAGAAGTACATTAGGAAAACCTTCATGCTCTGATGTTAAAACAAACAAATCAGCCCCTCTTACATAAGGATAAGGATTGGTTTGATGTCCCTCAAAATTTACACGATTTTCAAGTCCTAAAGCATGAGAAAAAATCTTTAAACTATTCTCTTCTTCTCCTGAACCCACAATCGTTAATGTATAAAAATTTGGTAGTTTAGAGAGACATTTTAAAAGTAAATCATGACGTTTTCTGTAACGTAATGTACCAACAGATATTAAATTAACTTTGTCCATTGCAAATTTAAAATTTATCTTTTTCCTTGACAACTCATTGACTTTTTCAATATCTATGGGGTTATTAATCAATACAATTTTGGATGCTGTAGAGGGGTAATTAAGCTCTAAATCATTTTGCATGTCTTCAGATTGAGCAATAATCACATCAAAATTTTTATAAGTTTTAGTATAAAGAGAATCAAAAATTTTGGGATACTTCTCCTCTTGATTTTGCAAACTTACAATATTCGTCTCTCTCGAAATCCATCGTGTTTTGGGTAAAAGTTTTTTCATAAAGGGAATAAATGGTGCTAATGCAATATTAACATGCCCAATACCTGAAAAAACTATATCAGGTTTAATTTTATGAATTTTTCTTAGACATTTTGGCATACCTTTTTTTACAGATAGATTCCCTAAATCATGAACTATAATATCTTTATGAAGTAAATCTTTCAATGTGCCAATATTTTTGAAAATAACAAGATGAACCTCATCTCCATTAGAGAAGAAATGATTTAAAATATTAACCATCATCCTTTCAGCTCCACCCATTGTTAACTCATGGATAACCCCTACAAGTTTCTGCCCCTTTAGACTATTTTTTATCATAAAATTCTCTCTTGTATCAATTTAATAACATAGTAAGGCAATGTATAATAGTTATATAGGGTGATTTTTTTTCCACCAAATGAGGCTTTGAACTTATCGATTCCTGCTAACGCTGAATTCGGATTATTGGTATATCCCCCCCAATCAAATGTTTTAAAAGCCAATCCCTTAAAACGTAATATCGTTTGCCAATGAAGATAACGATTAATCCAACCTATTTGTGCTTTTCTATGTTTATCCTCTTCTGCATAGAGTGTGCTAATTGAGTGTAAGAGCCGTACTACTCCACTCTCTTTATCCATAATATAAACTTGCATATTTGTTAATTTAGTATCTAAATATCCTGATACATAAAAAATATTTTCACCATATTTCTCAAGGGAACGTTGCTCTAAAGATGCCAACTTTTTAGCTTTTGCAAAATTAAAATAAAATGCTAAAAAAAGCTCTTTACTCTCTGAATTAAAATCATAAGTAAAATTGTCTATTTTTTCACATTTTCGTATTTCATTGCGAACATTTGATTTAAAAGAGGAGAATATTTCATCTTCTTCTAACCTCAAATCATTAATTAGTGTATGTTTTACCTCTTTTTTTAATCCTAGAAAGTGGCTATTCACAGAGCTGTCTCTATAGCAATATAAAGCAAATCGGCTCGATTTACTAACTGGAACTTTTCGTGAAAACCATAACTCATTAAGAGCTAAACCTTTAATTTTATATGAAACTTTTAACATGACTCCATCCACTTCTCATGCCACATCTGAAACATCAAGATGAACCATAATTTTTTAATACTTATATTTTTTCCATTTAAATACTCATCACGCATACGAATTACTTCGCCTGTATTAAAGTACCCCTCTTTACTCAATTTTTCATCACTTAAATAGTGTAGAAAATAAGATTTTAATTCATCTCTAAACCACTCTGTAATGGGTGGAGAGAAGCCCATTTTTGGACGATTCATCATCTCTTTGGGAAGATATTTATGGGTAATCTGTTTAAGTATCCATTTCTGTTCTCCGTTACGATATTTAAAATGTGAAGGAAGTTGTGCCGCGAACTCTATAATATTCTTATCTAGGAAAGGCTCTCTCCCTTCAAGACCTACACTCATGGTTGCTCTATCCACTTTTGTTAGAATATTATCAGACATATACATTTGATAGTCAACCAGCAACATTTGTGATAGACCATCATCAATTTTAGAAAAATCTTGGTCAAAAGCTGTTTGAAGGCTTTTAGCTTTAAATGCCAATAATCTTTTTAATTGTGATTGGGTAAAAAGTTCTGAACGATATTTCAACATTTCAGCTGTACTGTTTGTATGTAACAAATTTTGAATCTTCTCATAACGTGTTTCAAAATTATATATATTATGATGAAATGGAATTTTACTAGGAGAGATTAAGCCCATTAATGAAGAGAACTTTTTGCGTAAAGATTTGGGAGTTTTATGAAAGATATTTTGCATTTTTAAAACATTTTGATACTCATCATACCCTGCAAAAATTTCATCTCCACCATCTGCACTTAAACTAACTGTTACTTTTTCTCGTGCCAATTGACTAACCAATACTGTAGGAATAACAGAGTCATCTCCAAAAGGTTCATCATAAATGGTTGCCAATTTAGGAATAATATCTAAAGCATCATTGTGACTACAATAGTATTCTGTGTGTTCTGTACCCAAATGTTTGGCAACAGACCGTGCATGAGGAGATTCATCATAACCATGCTCTTCAAAACCAATGGTAAAAGTATTAATCTTTGCCTCTCTGTCTGACTGTAATAGTGCTGTAACCAAAGAGCTATCATACCCTCCACTTAAAAAAACACCCACAGGAACATCTGAAACCATTCTATACTCAAAAGATTTTTTAAGTATCTCTTCTGTTTTATTAATTGCCTCTTCATCACTTAAAATCAATTTGGGTTTTTCATACCAAACAGAAGCAGACCAATACTGCTCTGTATCTATTTTTTTTGTTTTTAAGTTCAAAGTCAACACATGCCCCGATTTCAACTGTTGAGTTGACTTAAAAATGGAGTATGGTTGTGGTATATAACCATATTGCAAATAGAGTGCTAAAACATCTCTATTTATCTCTTTTTTAAAGTGAGGATGCTTATGAAAACTTTTTAATTCACTTGAAAAAAGAAAAAGCCCCCCTTCAAAATACCAATAAAGAGGCTTAACACCCACTCTATCACGAATTAAAGTTAACTCCTCTTTTTGCTTATCAAAGAGTGCTAAAGCAAACATACCATTAAACTTTTCAAGTGCATTTAATCCCCAACAGTGATAAGCTTTTAAAATAACTTCTGTATCACTTTGAGAATGGAACCCATAACCTAAAAGTTCAAGTTCTGCTCGAATTTCTTTAAAATTATAAACCTCTCCATTATAGACTATGTCCAGTTGTGAAAAGCTCATAGGCTGTATACCCTCTTCTGACAGATCTAAAATAGAGAGGCGTTGATGCCCCAAACCCAATACTGTAGTGTCTAAATCATAATAGAGTTCTCCTTTGGCATCAGGACCTCTATGATGAATACTACTCATCATAGACTTTAGATGCTCTTTTGTGCTTTTTTTTCTAAAATCACAAAAACCGACTATTCCACACATCACGTAACCTTTCGTAAATGAAGAAAAATAGAGAATCTAATGAACATCTAAATAGCTTTAGACTACAAACAAATAATACCCCTAGAACTCTTTTTTATTCATAATAACATTTTACAACATAAATCATTACAACATAATAAAACAAATTAATTAATTTTACTATATAAATAAAAAATTAATTATTATAATTATATTTTATATTTTATAAAAATCTGCTGTTGCACCACTAGGATAGACTTTCTTCTCTATTAATTCAAAATAGTTTTTTAATATATCACAAGAGGCATTACCATAAATAACATAAACATCATTGGTAAAATGTTCCTTTTGCTTAACTAAATTTTGAATAACTTTTTCCATCACCAACTCATCGAAAGGATTAAACAGGTAAATAACAGAGACATGCAAAGGAGCAATATGTGTTGTAGCATCTGCATAAAGAGACTCTACTTTCTTCAGGTTTAATTTTTCAATATTTTTAACAGCTGTCTCATGTAACTCTTTAGCAAATTCTACACCCAATGTCTCTTTAAAACCAATCTTTTTAGCATGAATAATAGCTGCTCCTTTACCACTACCATAATCAATAAAAAGATTTTTATCCAACGGTTTTCCAATACTTTCCTCTAAATCATTTATTAATTTAGATAAAAAATCTTTTGAAGTAGAAACCAATGCTGTACCATGTTCTTGATAAACTCCTGTACGCGTTAAATCATAAATATTTTGTGTTGAGAAATCAACCCCTTTAACTTTATAATTAACCCGTTGACCTATTTTACGAATGGTAGGAAATACCCCGTTTGTCTTTAGTGAATCTAAAAATTCTCCAAGTTTATAGTTCATACTATTTTGATGAGACATGTCTGCATTTATATGTGTCGCTCTCATTTCTTTCCTTTTTTATTTTTTATTAAAAATAAATATTATATTATTTTTTTAATTTTATTCAATTTTATTTATCATTGAAATAAGATTATGGCATAGGTAAACTTTTTTTTATATTATTTTTTGATTATTTATGTTAAAATCTTATTTGTAAAGGATTTTAAATGCAAGATTTTTTTGGTTTTATTGACCACTGTGGAGATGATTTCTCTACCTCATACTATTTTAAAAAAAATAAAAATAGACTACTTTATAAACACTACCCTCTCTATAACCTCTTTTTATCGTATATCCCTAATGAAACATCTTTTTTAATGGAAGATGATGCGTTCATTTTATATATACAAGGTAACATTACCAATCAATCACAACTACAATTAGAGTTGGAGATTTATCAACCCCATCTTTCCATAAAGAAGCTTCTTAAGCTATCTTATGAAGCATGGAATGTTCGGTTTATTGAAAAATTAGAAGGCAATTTTGCCTTAATACTCTATGAAAAAGAGCAAAGAATGTTAACCCTTGCAAAAGATAAAATAGGGAGTGTTCCACTCAACTTTTATCATTCAGAAGAAGTTATTATTTTTGGAACACGAGTCAGTAATTTCCACCATGCTCCTAATTTCACACCCATTATTAACCCAAAAAGCTTAGCCTCTTATTTACAATTTGGCTCGGTTCTTCAACCAAATACCATTCTAAAAGAGTGCTATAAAATAAAATCAGGAACATACAACCGTTTTGATTTACGTAAAAAAGAGTATTTTTACAACACCTATTGGAGACTTGAAAACTGCTATAAATATAAAAAAACAACACTTCTTGAGTCCGATATTATAAAACAAGCCCATCAACACCTTAAAAACTCGATTGAAAAAGAGTACCCAAACAATACAAAAGTTGGACTCTCTCTTAGTGGAGGGTATGATAGCTCTACCATTGCGGCACTCTTACAAGAAAAATCCAACGGCAAACTTGAAACCTTTACCATTGGCTTTAATGAGCAGAGTATCAATGAAGCAAAAGATGCAAAAATAATTTCTCTTCATTTAGGAACACAACATCATGAACACTACTTTACAGTAAAAGATGCTCTAAAGATTATTCCTCGGCTCTCTAAAATTTATGATGAACCATTTGCTGAATATGCAGCAACACCCACTGTCTTAACAGCTCAACTTTTAAAAGAAGAGGGCATCAAGGACATTTTTGTTGGAGATGGGGGAGATGAAGTCTTTGCAACAGCAGATGATACCCATTTTTTTGAACGAATTCATGCTCTACCTCATGTGCTAAGGGAAGGAGTAACAGAACCCTTTAAAAAGCTTCCTGTAGAGAAAATTCCTTATATTAAGAACTTATGTAATCTCCCTACCAAATATGACAAACTTCTTCAAATTCTCTCTTCAAAAAATATCCCTCAAACAATAGAGGCTAGAAATATACTTTTTAGAGAGTCTGAATTAGAAAACCTTGTGCGAGAGTACACAATACCCTTACTTACAACGTTTGATGAAATAAATTTTAAAGGCTATCATGAGACTGTTGATGAAATTATTGGAACATATTTCAAGACAACCATGACTGATGGGGAGTTGGTTAAAAGTTATGGAGCAATGAACAACTATAATATTAGACTGCATACACCATTTTTAGATGAAAAACTTATTGCCTACATGGCAACCATACCCTCTTCTATTAAAATAAAAGAGGGAATTAAAAAATATATTTTAAAAGAGATAGCCCATCAATACATTCCTAAAAACCTACTAGATCGTCCTAAAAGTGGTTTTGATATTCCTTTTTCACTTTGGATGAGAAATGAACTTAAAGAGCTTGTTTATTCACAAATAAATGAGAAAAGGCTAAACAAAGATAAACTATTTTATACTTCTTCTGTTATTCAAATTCGTGATAACTTTTATCAGGGGAATGACGCATTTAAGTACAAATTATGGAGAATTTTTATTTTTCAACTTTGGTACGAAAATTTTAAAGGATAATCCATCGAAACCTGTATTGCACCTATTAATGCTAAAACATATACTTCACCCACCCTCTCTTATGAGGATTGGTCTAAAGAGAAGTTAAATAATTTAGTAACACTAATCAATAAACGCCTAGAAAACCAAGATAAATCAACCGTAATTGTTTTGGAAATTGCACATTTCACACTTCCACTAGAAGAAGAGAATAAAATATGGGCAAAAAGAAACATGACCTTTGCCAATACCCTTTGTGGTCAAATTATCAAAAAACACCAACATAAGTTTAAAATTATCCCTACATTACTCTTAAATAACCTTGATGAGGACAACACTGAAGCCTCTGAAAATTTTATAGATGAATTGGTTGAAGGACAAAAATATATTCGTGCAGAGTCCATAAGAATGGTCTCTGAGAGAAATTTAAAAAATAGAGCCTTCAAAGCTTTAAAGAAAAATAAAACCCTATCAGAAAGTTTTATTAATATCGATGGTAAAGCCTACTTAAAAGATGATGATTATAAACATGATTTGGCAGCAGGGTTTGTCAATGATGATGGGAAAATTATCCCTCGATGTGGACTTATTCTAACAAGTTTTTTAGATATTGTTGCCAAATTTGCCAACGATAGACTCCACCAGAAATCAGATGCAGATGTTCTGTTCATCTCTTTTTCCCAAGAGTTTCATGAGTACCAAAGAGTAAGGCTTGGTGTTGACATTTACAGTAGAACCCATAAAAATGCAACTATCCACCCTATAGTCCTACATTGGTCATACAATATCGACCAATGTTTAACGTCATACAGAACATGTAATACACAAGAGTGGCACGAAGAAGAGCTTTAAATTAATATTATTATCGATATAAAATTTATTGATTCATTCAATAGGGGTTGACACCTTCGTCGACCCTCTACAAATTCAACAGATTGATTAATAGCTAAAAGTTGGATAATTTATTCCTAATTTCTTTTTTCAAACCCTATCAGGGAAGTAATAAAACTAGTATTTTACAGAGCTAAGTAATGTATAAGAGGTAAAGTAAATTGAGTATTTTTTTAGAAAAAGAATGAGAATTAAAAAGATGGTGCGGATGAGAGGACTCGAACCTCCACGCCGTAAAGCACCAGATCCTAAGTCTGGCGTGTATACCAATTTCACCACATCCGCATGTGATTGTTTTCTAACAATAATAAATAGT
>Ga0256824_10000990_pt1 | contig 10960 bp, 10 predicted proteins | sample CV67metaG_FD_191570 | JGI IMG/M metagenome (GOLD analysis project Ga0256824, IMG submission 191570) | Hydrothermal vent microbial communities from East Pacific Rise, Pacific Ocean - CV67 | ecosystem: Environmental > Aquatic > Marine > Hydrothermal vents | place: Pacific Ocean: East Pacific Rise...
GCACAGAAATAAAAAAGAGTTGAGTAGAGTAGGGGCGAATGCCCCTATATTTGTAAGTATTTGTAAAGCCTTAGACTTTAGTCATGTGACTCTTGAGTATGTGTATCACTCTCATGCGTATCCGCTTTGTGATTACATGCATCACTAGCACAGGTACTTTTACCAAATAGATATCCGATAATAAACCCCAATAGGGCAGCCAATAGTAAACATAATATCATTTGTGATGCGATTTCTAACATAATTATTCTCCTTGAATATTAATTTCAACACGACGGTTTTTTTGTTTGTTTGCGTCGTTTGTATTGGGTACCAATGGTTTGGTTTCACCATAGCCTCTAGCGATGAGGCGACTTGCTGCTATTCTATCTTGAATGAGTCTTTTTTTGACAGTATCTACTCTTGCTTGTGAAAGTCTTTGATTGAAAGCACTGCTTCCATCAGAGTCTGTATGTCCTGCAATCTCAATACGAATAGAAGCATATTGTTGTAATATTTTTCCAAGTTTATCAACGGTTTTTCTGCCTTTAGTCGTTAGACTACCTTTGGCAACTTCAAATTCAATGTTTTCTAATTGAAGTAATTTTTGAATATTCACTTTAGCATTTGCTTTTTCTACACTTACTTTTGTTTCACTCTTAGCTGTGTTTTCAGCAGTTGTTTTGATGACTTGCACTTTGTGTGCGGTCTGTGTAGAAGCATTGACAGCTACTTGTGTTTTTGCATTTGCATCAGCATCAGCTTTTGCTGCTACTTTGATGTTGGCATCGACATTTTCTTTTACTACTGTATGTGCATTTACTACAGTATGTGTAGTTACAGCGACTTTTGCTGTGGCTTGTACTTGAGTACCAGTATGGGCATCCGTTTTTGTAATAGTCTGTACTTGTGCAGGAGCTACAGTTTTGGCTACTTCTACTTTAGCCTCAGTCTCTATTTTAGCTTTTGCATCAGCATCTGACTTGGCTTTTGCATCAGCATCTAACTTGGCTTTTGCATCGGCATCTAACTTGGCTTTAGCATTGGCAAGCTCTTTTGCTTTTGTTGCTTCCAACTCGGCACGTTTTATAGCTTCTGTATCTACACTTGTATGGTTGATGATCTCTTTATTGGTTTGGCTGATGAGTTGATTCATTGCCACAAGATCAGCTTTACTTCTGACCATACCCGTGATGCTAAGCTTCTTTTGGACATAGCTAATTTTACCTTGTGTATATTTTGCAGTAAATGCTGGCAAAATAGCGTTAGTGTATGCAATGATACCTTTATCTACACGTTGTGTCTCAAGAGAAGTCTTCAACTGTGTTGTTTGTGGTAGTTTTGCTTTGAGTTGAGATATTTGATCCTGATGACCAAAGATACCATTCAACTGCATAGTCTCATTTTCTTTGATGATAGAAAACGTGATAGGCTTTTCAACATGGACAGTACTGTTATCTTGGGATGCGAGTTTAGAAGTATTCAACAATCTTTGCATTTCATGTTGTGCTTCATAATCTTTCACGTCTCCATAGATTTTGAGTTTTTGCTCTGCGTATACAATTTTACCTTTTTTATAATTCGCGATAAAATGAGGGAGGATTGTATTGGTAAGTGCGATTGATTCATTACCAAGAAGTGTTTGATTACTTGTAGTATTGAGGAGTTTAAGTTGACTATTTGCCTCAGCTACTGTTTTGACGAAGATCTCTTGCTGCTGTGTATTCTTGAAATTTCCCTTCAACACATAGCTAGTATCTGTCTGTACAATACTATAATCAATATACTTTGGATCACTCTTGATTGATTCTGTAGAAGCAACCACCGCGTGTGGAGTACCGTTTACATTTATGCTTTCTTTGTGTGTTGATACACATATCACTATGAGTAATAACAACAAAAGAAGCCAAGGTAAAAGCTTTTTCATATTTGTCCTTTTTAATAAGGTTAACTTACTTAATATAACCTTACAAAAAGAATTATACATGTTTTTTTATGAAAAGTGCTTAGAATAGTATCTAAAGTTAACTTTTTTTGATTTTGTATGCCCTGAAGAAGAGAGATTGGGCATACAGATGAAGGATTTTATACGATGAAAATCGTAGGAAGAATGAGTGGATATCTCTTTTTTGTACGAATAACATGTTTACGTATGCTTTCTCTGATCTCATTTTCTATGTCTTTATTGTTCTGTAATGAATCAGGTTTTTTGTTGAGTAAAAGTGTTTCTACCATGACTTCTACCTCTTTTTGGAATTTCTTAAGCTCTTTTTCTCCAAATAGTCCATAGGTAGAAATGACAAGTTTACCAACTACTTTTTGTGTGCTTTTAGAGATTTGAGCAGCGACATTGATAATCCCATCTTCTGCAAGCTTTTGTCTATCTACAATAACATCATTGGCAATCGTCATATTGTTTTGGTTATCAATATAGGTTTTACCTGATTTGATTGTTTTTACTTTCTTGAGGTACTTCGTCGTGATTTCGACTTGGTCTCCATCTGACATCAATAGAATATTACGCTCATCTACACCACAAGCAACTGCTGTCTTAGCATGTTGTGCGATGTGATTGTATTCACCATGTACAGGAAGGAAGAATTTAGGCTGAATGAGTCTAAGAATCAGTTTTTGTTCTTCTTGTGAAGCATGACCAGAGACATGAATATCTGCAAATTCTTTATATCTGACAGTCACACCTGCTTTGATAAGCTTGTTCATAAGTCCAGAAACTGAACCTTCATTTCCTGGGATAGCGGATGCTGAGATGATGACCGTATCTGATGGCTTGAGTTTGATATGTCTATGCTCATCTGTAGCCATACGGTTGAGTGCAGCCATGTTCTCACCTTGTGAACCCGTAGTGACAATCAGTATTTCATTTTCAGAATACTTTTGTACTTCATGTACTTCAATGAAGTGCTTGTCTGGGATATCCACAAAGCCCAAGGCTCTGTTCGTTTCGATATTACGCTCCATAGAACGTCCTATAACACAGATTTTCCTATTGTGCGTCACTGCACGTTCCATCGCTTGATAGATACGGTGTACGTTAGAAGAGAAGGTTGACATAATCACCCTTCCTTTTGCAAGGTCAAAAAGTGTATCAAAGGTTCTACCTACGACAGTTTCACTTTTTGTGAAACCTTGGTTATGCGAGTTTGTCGAGTCAGAGAAGAGACAAAGCACACCTTTCTCTCCATAGTGTGCATAACGACGTAAATCCATAGTATGGTTATCTACAGGCGTATGATCTACTTTGAAGTCAGCTGTATGTACGACAATACCTGCTGGTGTCTCTATAGCCAATGAACAAGCATCGATGATAGAGTGTGTATTGTGCAACCACTCGATTTTCATATCACCTATTTCATATTGTTCTCTGAGCGTCACGAAGTTGAAGTACTTTGTATCTGCTTTGAGTCCATGTTCATTGAATTTGTTTTCTATCATTGCAAGTGCAAGTGGTGTTGCATAGATAGGAAACTTAAGTTCTTTGAAAAGATAAGGCATGGCACCAATATGATCTTCATGACCATGGGTGATGATGACCGCTTTGATTTTGTCTTTGATCGTATGAAGATAAGAAAAATCAGGAACCAAGATATCTACCCCATGCATCGTCTCATCAGGGAATGACATTCCTACATCAATGACAATGGCACTGGTCTCTGTTTCGAAGACAGCCATGTTCCCACCAATCTCACCAAGACCACCTAGTGGAGTGAAGCGTATCTTGCCTTTAGCAGACATATCAATCTTTCTCCATGGATTCATATTGGCATCTTTGACTAGGGCATTTTTTTCCATTGATGCGCGCATCGTGTCATTGACTGTGGTTACATTTTTACGTTTGTTTCTATTTTTATTGTTCCCGCCACCTTGACGATTTGCTGTATTATTAGAACGATTATTATTGTTCTTTGAGCCATTATTATTGCTGTTGTTATTCGAGTTATTATTATTTCTCTTTGGCTGTGGTTTTCTATTCGCAGTTTGTTTTGGCTTGTCTTGGATATTTCCATCGACTTCGCTTTTGTTCACGTTCCCATTGACTTCGTTTTTGTTTTGTTGTTTCCGATTTGGATTTGGACGGTTTTGTCTATGAGGATTTGGTTTTCTCTCTCTTGTCGAATGACTTTTCGTTTTTTGACCTTGACTTTGAGATTTTTCTTCGTTGTTGTTCTGTTCCATCTAATTTATCCTTTAGTTCATTAAATATGTGATGATATACGGATGTTTCAGCTTCATGAGGACGTAAGTTGGAGTCTATCGACAACTTTAAAAAAAGTTGTTGAACCAGATCTTTAGAGAAAAAGCTTGAAAGGTTTTTGGAGAGTTTTTTACGTGGTTGCATAAATGCAATCTTGAGAAACTCTTCGAACCTCTTGTCATCTCGTGACTGGTTTTTCTCTATTAAAAGCACGGCAGAAGTGACATTAGGAGGAGGGACAAATGCTTCGGGTTCAACCTCGAAACAGAGTGTCGCCTTTCCTACGCTCTGAGCAAGTACAGAAAGAGAAGAAAACTCTTTTTGTTTCACACTTGCCGAAAACTTGATGGCCACTTCTTTTTGAACCATGACCAGTATAGACTGGCATTGTTCATCTTTGAATGCTTTTAAGATAATATTGGTCGCGATATAATAAGGTAGGTTTGCTACCAAATGATACGGTTCATCCAATAAATTTCCTGACTCCCAATGCTCAAGCACATCGCCACACTTCAATTTGAAATCACCTTTGTGGATGGCACTTTCAAATTCTGTGTTAAGATGCTCACATAGTCTCTTATCTACCTCAAATGCTGTAACATTACGGACTTTTACAAGCGCTCTTGTTAAATCACCTAAGCCAGGGCCAATTTCGGCAACCTTCAAGTTGTCATTGGGCATCGCTTGGACGATCTTATGGAGATAAACTTCATTTTTTAAGAAATTTTGACCAAATTTTTTGGAAGCAAATTGGGCTAAATCTTCGATAATCATACTATATCAAACCTTTATTTTTGATTCTAACCCGTACTTGGGGTAATTTTTGTATAATTCTACCATAATTATTTGCACTACAACTAAATTTTATTTTGTTAATAACATTATTGCATAGGAGAGACGATGGAATACTTCGCAAAACGTATCATACCCTGTTTGGATGTGAACAATGGACGTGTGGTTAAAGGCGTGAATTTTGTAGGACTCCGTGATGCTGGAGATCCTGTGGAGATAGCACGTCGTTACAATCAAGAGGGAGCTGATGAGATCACCTTTTTAGATATAGGTGCTAGCCATGAAGGTAGAGAGACTATCGTAGACGTGGTCAAAAAAGTTGCCCAAGAAGTTTTCATCCCCTTGACAGTAGGTGGAGGGATTCGTGAACTTCCAGATATCTACAATCTCCTCAATGTAGGATGCGACAAAGTCAGCATCAATTCGGCTGCGATAAAAAGACCAGCTTTTATAGAAGAGGGAGCCAAACGATTTGGTTCACAATGTATCGTAGTGGCTATTGATGCCAAACGTGTGGCTGAGAATAAATGGAATATCTTTACCCATGGTGGAAGAAACGATACAGGTATAGATGCATTGGATTGGGCAAAAGAAGCGTATGATAGAGGTGCGGGAGAATTGCTCGTGACTTCTATGGATGCAGATGGTACCAAAGCAGGCTTTGACAATACGCTCAATAAGAAGATCTCAGACTTGGTAAACATTCCTGTCATTGCTTCAGGAGGTGCGGGGAGTATGCAACATATAGAAGAGGCATTTACCCTTGGTCATTCAGACGCAGCTTTGGCGGCATCTATCTTTCACTTCAAAGAGATTGATATCATGGAACTCAAAGCCTACCTACGTAGCAAAAATATTCCAGTGAGACTCTAATGTTTATCTGTGCAGGAGAGAGCGAACAGTTTGACTTTGCTAGACCTATAGGTATAGGCTTGGTAGATGTCGCAAGCGAACTCACCAAACTCTGTCTATCCAAAAAACCACCTTTTTTGTTTTTTGTAGGGACAGCAGGTTCTTATGGTGAGAAAAAAATATTTGATATTGTAGAGTCCAAAACAGCTTGTAATATAGAACATGCTTTTTTCACAGGGGGAGCATATACCCCTATCGACAATATGGTATCGACAGCAGAAGATGTTTCACGTGAAACACTTGTCAACTCTTCGAACTATATTACCACGGATGAGAAGATAGCCAAGATCTATCTTTCGAAAAACATACATATCGAAAACATGGAATACTATGCTGTCTTGAAAGTAGCCAAAAAAATGAATATCCCTGTAGCAGGTGCTTTTATTGTCACCAATTATTGTAATCAATATGCCCACAGAGATTTTGTGGATAATCATAAAGAAGCGATGAGAAGACTCACTGCCTACATAAAAGAAAGTAAATAGATGAAGAAAATAATACAAGACCTTAGCCAAAAAGAATTATCTGAACTGATACAACCAAGCTTCCGTGCAAAACAAATCTATCATTGGATCTACCACAAGTATGTGGGAAGTTTTGATGAAATGAAAAATATACCCAAAGAGATGAAAGCAAAACTCGAAGAAGAGTATACAGTCTCTCCTCTCAAGCAAGTGATGGTACAAGACTCCAAAGATGGTAGTAGAAAATATCTTTATCAGTTACATGATGGACATACGGTTGAAGCTGTTTTGCTTTTGATGAAAGAGAAAGCCTATCATGAAGATGGCTCTGTGAAGCATCAGGAACGCTATACAGTCTGTATCTCTTCTCAGGTAGGATGTAAGGTCGGATGTGCCTTTTGTTTGACGGCAAAGGGTGGTTTTATGCGTAACCTCACCGCAGGTGAAATCGTAGAGCAAGTACGTATGATAAAACGAGACAATGACATCGCTGCAAACCGACGTGTCAATCTGGTCTACATGGGTATGGGTGAACCGCTTGACAACCTAGATGCCGTTGCCAAGTCTGTCAAGATATTCTCTGAAGAAGAGGGTATGGCGATTGCTACACATAGACAAACGATTTCAACTTCTGGACTGAGTAGCAAGATTGTAAAGCTTGGAAAGATGGAGCTTGGCATCAATCTGGCAATCTCTTTACATGCAGTGGATGACGAGCTGAGACAGAAGCTAATGCCTATCAACAAAGCGTATAATATCGCATCGATTATCACTGCTATCAAAGCGTTTCCAGTGAACGATAGAAAGCGTATTATGTTTGAATATCTTGTGATCAAAGATGTCAATGATGATCTCTCCGCAGCGAAGAAACTCTTGTCTCTTTTGGATGGTATCAAGTCCAAAGTCAATCTGATTTATTTCAATCCTTATGGGGGAACAGAATTCAAAAGACCTTCGGATAAAGACATGCAGCAGTTCCAAGAGTACCTCACAAGTAGAGGCTTGCACTGTACGATACGAGAGTCAAAAGGATTGGATATCTCAGCGGCTTGTGGGCAGCTACGAGAACAAGAATTAGAAGGAGAAGGGTGATGAGTACACTAGAGATATTTATGTTGAGTTTTGTGGTGATTGTAGCGGCTGTAGGGACGGGATGGTTTATCTATGATGCACGAGAAGATGCTGAAAAATAAGTAGATTGTTTCACGTGAAACAATCTAGAACAAGGATTATTCTTTGTTGAAAACCCTAAGCTCTTTGGGGTGTATCAAGACCTTCATCGCTTTGAAGTCTACTTTGCTTTTTATATGAAATTGACTCTTGTATGTGAACTCTAAACTCTGTGCATGGAGCATCAATCTCGATGCCCCATGCTGTATAAGTCTATCTTCTTTGCTCTGTGTCATATCTAGATAATCATCACTTGCAGCGTAGCTCGCACCATAGATAGGATCACCCAAAATAGGATGTTTCACGTGAAACAAATGGATGCGTATCTGATGTGTACGCCCCGTATGTGGGTAACATGCAAGCAGAGTGGCATCCAAAGTCTCATCATATTCTAAGGGGATGAAGTCTGTATGTGAGGGCTTACCTTCTTCATCTATGAAGACCTTATGCTTGGTCGTTTCATAGCCATCTTGATTGACCTTGATAGGTGCATGAGAAGAGAATGCTTCTGTGATTTCTCCATCGACCCATGCCAAATAGGTCTTGCTTATTTCTCGGATACTAAAAAGATTTTTCAAAAAAAACTCTGCCTTTTTATGTTTGGCTGCGAGTAGTAATCCAGAAGTCTCCATATCGATTCTATGTGTGGAGTTGGCATTGTCTCCTGCAATCATCCTGACTTCATCGAGCATAGAATAGGGAGTAGACATGGTATTGGGGTGTACCAAAATACCTGATGGCTTTTCGAAGATCATGAAATGATTATTTTGAAAAGTAGGGCGTACCCCTTTGCCTTTGGGTCTGAAGAAAACCATCTCAATGTCACCCTTGATTTTCTCACCTGTATGGAAGTGGGATTCACCATCAATGAGTAAGCGTCCTTTGGCAATATGTCTTTGTGCTTGTCCTTGTGTATAGTTAAGCGTTTTCATCACGTACAAAAAAGCAATGGTTTCTTCTTCTATACTAAATTTTTCTTTCACGAATGGCATTCTATTCTTACCTTTATATAACTGCAATTAGGATAGAATTCTATCATAAATTATAGAGATGTAGGATGTAGTATGATTGAAAGATATTCTCGACCAGAAATGGCAAACAAGTGGACTATGCAAGCTAAGTATCAAGCATGGTTGGATGTAGAAGTAGCAGTAGTCAAAGCATGGAACAAATTGGGTCTTATCCCTGATGATGATGCCAAGAAGATAGTAGCCAATGCAAATTTTTCAGTAGAGCGTATCGATGAGATTGAGGCAGTCACTAGACATGATCTTATCGCCTTTACTACGTCAGTCTCTGAGACTTTGGGTGAAGAGAGTAGATGGTTTCACTATGGAATGACTTCTTCTGATACGATTGATACCGCTGTTGCATTACAGATGACTTCTTCTTTAGCCCTCATTATTGAGGATGTACAAGAGATGATGGAGTCTGTCAAAAAAAGAGCCCAAGAGCATAAGATGACTTTGATGGTAGGACGTTCACATGGTATCCATGGAGAGCCTATTACTTTTGGTTTGGTCTTGGCAGTTTGGTATGATGAGCTTGCGAGACACAAAGAGAACCTAGAGCAAACCATGCAAGTGATTAACGTAGGTCAAATCTCAGGAGCAATGGGTAACTTCGCACATGCACCTCTAGAGCTAGAAGAGCATGCGATGGAAGAGCTTGGTCTCAAGCCTGCACCTGCATCAAACCAAGTGATCCAAAGAGATAGATATGCAAGACTTGCATCAGCTTTGGCACTGCTCGCATCGAGTATCGAGAAGTTCGCTGTACAAGTAAGACATTGGCAACGTACAGAAGTCTATGAGTGTGAAGAGTTCTTTGCCAAAGGGCAAAAGGGTAGTTCTGCTATGCCACACAAAAGAAACCCTATCCTCACAGAGAATATTACGGGGCTTGCACGTATTATTAGAGCCTATGCAACCCCAGCTATGGAGAATGTAGCATTATGGCATGAGAGAGACATCTCGCACTCTTCTACAGAGCGTTTCTGGTTGCCAGATTCATTTATCACTACAGACTTCATGCTTAAGCGTATGAACAATGTGATTGCCAACCTGACAGTCATGCCTAAAAACATGATGCGTAACCTAAACCTCACAGGTGGTTTGGTCTTCTCACAACGTGTACTCTTGGAGCTTCCAAAAGCAGGTGTGAGTCGTGAAGAAGCGTATACTATCGTACAGCGTAATGCCATGAAAGTATGGGAAGAGATACAGCAAGGCAAACCGACAACCAATGAGAAGGGTGAATCTCTCTATCTACAATATTTATTAGAAGATAAGACTTTGGGCGAATCTCTCTCTGAGACGCAGATTAGAGAATGTTTTAACTTTGACTATTACACAAAAAATGTAGATGCTATTTTCAAAAGGGTCTTTAAATAGACCAAGGGTACCGAGGAGTAGGGGGAAAGAGGATTTTCCCGCTATTAAAAAGCATATAATATAAAAAAAATCTTTTAAAAAGTATCTTTCAATTTCAAAAGCAAACAAGGTAAATTTGAGTAGAATCGTGTTAATTATCTTGCCAGACTTTTGGGGAAGAACTATGTTGATGGGAGAGACGATGATTAGAATAGTAAAACGTAATGGTAGAGTAGAAGCTTTAGATGTTGCCAAGATACAGAAGTATACATCTGCTGCAGTTGAGGGTCTTGTTCGTGTGAGTCAGAGTGAACTTGAGGTAGATGCAAAATTACAATTTCGTGATATGATTAGCTCAGAAGAGATTCAAACGACTTTGATTAAGACAGCTGTGGACAAAATAGATATCGATAGACCTGATTGGACTTTTGTTGCGGCTAGATTGTTTTTGTATGATATCTATCACAAGGCGACAGGCTTTACAGGATACAATCACTTAAAAGATCATTTTGAACGTGGTGAGAAAGAGGGACGTATCGTCCTTGGACTCAAAGAGAAGTACAATCTTGATGATCTCAATGACTATATCAAACCTGAGAGAGATTTACAGTTCAACTACCTTGGGATTAGAACACTCTATGACAGATATCTCCTCAAAGACAAAAAGGGTACACCGATAGAACTCCCACAGCAGCTCTTCATGGGTGTGGCAATGTTCTTGGCACAAAACGAATTTGATTGTCAAACATGGGCAAAAAAATTCTATGATATCATGTCCAAGTTTGAAGTCATGGCAGCCACGCCGACACTCTCTAATGCACGTACCCCTAGACATCAGTTAAGCTCTTGTTACATTGGGTCAACACCTGACAATATCGAAGGTATCTTTGATGCTTACAAAGAGATGGCATTGCTATCTAAGTTTGGTGGTGGTATTGGTTGGGATTGGTCACTTGTGCGTGGTATGGGTTCATTTATCGATGGACACAAACATGCAGCAGGCGGTATCGTACCTTTCTTGAAGATTGCCAACGATGTGGCAATCGCAGTTGAACAAC
>Ga0256824_10000991_pt1 | contig 10953 bp, 19 predicted proteins | sample CV67metaG_FD_191570 | JGI IMG/M metagenome (GOLD analysis project Ga0256824, IMG submission 191570) | Hydrothermal vent microbial communities from East Pacific Rise, Pacific Ocean - CV67 | ecosystem: Environmental > Aquatic > Marine > Hydrothermal vents | place: Pacific Ocean: East Pacific Rise...
TTTCCCTCTTAGATTGGAACAGAACTAGTCCGTCCAATCGACACGAGACAATGAACTTTTATACTCTTTCGAGTTTGAAAGAAGAATTGTTGCAGACTGTATAGCTACTGTTTTTTTGTAGCTCAGAGAAACTCCGCACCCTTGGGTCGGAGTAGTTCATCATTGAGTTTGATATTCATTTAAAGATCTTTTATTTCTAAATAAGCATGCTTACTTAGAATATGTTCTGATCGGTTTGAATCATCTTGAACAACAAATTCTTCAGCATATATAAAATCAACATTTCCATCAAGATTTACACAAAGAGAGGCATCGTATTTTTCTAATAATTCTTTTAATTCTGATTTAAATAAATCTAATTTTTCTTTTGTCATTGAGGGTCCTTTGTTTTTAGAATTATATTATAGCAAGAGTTAACTTAGATATTGATTAAAGTAACTCTCTTTTATGATTCAATATCAATAACACATATATTAGTCCAAGTATCAATATATTTACCATCTAATGCCATAATATTACCTGACTTAACCAAGTTAACAAAATCATCTATCATCGTATGATTATAAAAATCCTGAATAGTTTTAAATCCAGATTCTTCAAATTGAAATTGAACTCCTTTGTCGAGAAGAATTTCAATAGTAGGACAATCCATTATTTTTGATACATGATCAAATGGACTTATCTTTTTTACTAATTCAAATAAATTATCAACTTTTAAATTTCTTGAAGTATAATCTTCATTATCAGTAAGTTTAATTCGATATCTCTTCATTGTTTTCCTTTTATAGTTATTTAAATAATATTTATTTTATAACCAAAATCAAGTCTAAATTTTTCAATTAATTCAGAGCAAAGAATTCGGTCTTCATCATAAGCATAAGCAATATCTTCCATAGCTAATAGTTCATCAGGATTAAAATCACCTTCTTCTTCCATATCAGCTATATCTTCTCTAAGATTATCTATATTCATTTTTATATCCTTTTTTAATATTTATTATATCTTTATATACCTTAATCCAAAAGACTTTTATATGTATATGTTTTTTCTTCACCATCAACAATAAGTGAATAGGAATAGTTTTCTAAATTAGATGGTGTAAGATTTTTTAGAAAATCTGAGAAATCTTCAAAATTATTAAATAAACCATTTTCATGATTATAATAATATTTTATAAAGTGTTCATCTTGAATATAATTAGATTTTATTTCTTCAATAAATTCTATAATAGTTGTCCACAAGGATACTTTAAATAATAATTTTTTATTATAATAAATAAAATTTAAATCATCATTATCTATTATATTTATAGTAGTGAAAATAGAATTAGAGTTTTTTAAACGAATTACTTTGATATCTGAAACATCTCTATGTAAGAAATCAATAGTTGATAATTCTTTAACTAAACTTTTAAATACCAGCTGTCTATCTATTTTACTATTAATATTTAAAGTAGATAAATCTTCGGCTAACTTAGAAACACTTCTTTTATCTTGAAGAATTAAGAGTATGTGTTTTTCATTAATGGAGTTATATATTTCTTTTTTTTCAGTTATAGTTAAATCAATACCATTGAGGTTTATACATGATGTAGCATTAATATTATCTAAATGAAATCTATTCATCAAATTTTTATAGTTTTCTACAATTAAATGGTGATTAATATCATTATTATTATTTATATTTTTAAGGATTGTTAAAGTGTAGGCATTTTTTTGAATTTCTTTAGAGAATTTTTTAATTTTTCTATCTTTAAAATAGAAATCTAATATACCTGTATTGATCATTGAAATAAGATAATGTTCATTAACAGAATTAATAAGAGTATGATCTTCTAGTATTTCAAGACTATTGTTAGAACCTAAGCCTAACATTATTCGACTATCTTGAATTAATGTTTTGTCCATAAAAGAGGCTATTAATAATCTTTGAACATTTTTTTGTATAGTTTCAATAAATAAGTCAAATTGAACAATATTATAATTAAAGCCCATTTGGATCATATAATTTAAGAAAGTTTTCTTTTTAACATTTAGATTAATTAACATCTCTTCTCCTTTTAAAATATATTATAGCAAGAGTTAACTTAGAGAATGGTTAATCCAAAAGACTTTTGTATGTATATTCTTTTTCTTTTCCATCAACAATGATTGAGAAAAAGTAATCTTCTAGGTTAGGTATTTCAATATTTTTAATAGTAGTTTCAAGTTCCTTTAAATTTTTAAATAATGTGTTGTGCTGATTATAGTATCCTTTATCCTTTTGCTCTTCAAACATATCATTTTTAATATTATATATACATTCTATCGCACTATCAAGACCAAAAACATTAAAGATTTTTCGAGAGTTATCATAAATTAATGTAAGTTCAGGATTATTTTTAATATCAATAGTTGATTTCCTTTGATAAATTTCAGACCTTTTTTCAACTTTAATTTCAATATCCGAAGTCTCTTTTTTTAAAAAATCAACATTTGATAATTCATCAATTAAAAAAGAATATACTTTATTATGTTTTGATTTTTTACTTATGGTTAAAGAGATTAAATCAATCCCTAGTTTATATGAGTTTCCTAAAGATTGTAATTTAATCTTAATATGACTTCGATTAATAGAGTCATAAATTTCTAATTTTTCTAAATCAGTTAAATTAATCCCATTAGAGTTTAAGCATTCAGTAGCTTGAAGGTTTTCCTTATTGAATCTATTAGAGATATCGTTAAAATTTCTACGTAATAAAGTTCTATTAATAATATTATTTTTACTTAAGTCTTTTAGAATAGATAAAGTATATGCTTTCTTTTGAATATCTTTAGAGAATTCTTTTATCTTTTTGTCTTCGAGATAAAAATCCAAGATACCCTCATTAATTATTTTCACAATATATTCTTCATTAACTTTATAAATAAGGGAGAAATCTTGAAGTAGCCCTATGTTAGCTTCTTCACCAAGGATGTATTGACTATCTTCAATAAGTGTATTCTCTTGTAGAGAAATAAGTAATTCTCTTTGGATAGTTTTTTTTATCGTTTCAATGAATAATTCAAATTGAGTAATTTTATAAGTAAAACCCATTTGAGTCATATATTTTAAAAATGTTGCTTTTTTAGCATTAATGTTAATTAACATATAATTCCTTTTTTTTAACTATTCTAATTATATCAGAACTAACCTTTGAGTTGGATTAGAATAATTATTAAAGAATGAGATGATCCTCTTGGTCTTGTAATTTTTTTAACGATGACATTACAGAATCTACATTAGAAACAAATTCTTTTTTATCAGAATCTCTGTTTTGAAGAAGAATGTATAGAGCCATTTCTTTTGTATTAGTAAGTAGATTCCAATGAGTGTCACTATACGGAGTTTTTGTATAGGTAGAAGGAGTTTTATCCAAGCAAGCAGCAATATCAAGTAGAAGGAATCTCATGTCTAAATTATAAAATGTATATGTATCATTTTCTAAAAAGACAAGATCAAAATGAGTATAGTCCATTTTTTCATTTATTAACATATTAGAAATATATTTTAAATAGTTGTCATTAATATTTTCAGAATAAATAACTTTACTATTTTTAATTTTAATAACAAGTAAATCATTAAGATAGTTTTTAATAAACTTTCTAATATATGCTATATTTGGATAATAAACTTTCGAAATATCAAATACTTCTTTATCTGTATAATACAAAGGAAGGTTCTGACCATATCTACCAAAAGATTCTGGATATTTTTGAATTAAGTGTTTGGTAGGATAAATTTTAAAAGTATCGTGAAATAGCTCTTGTTCAGAAGAGAATATAAAATCTTTAAAATTATCAATATATAATATTTCTCCATTTTTAATCAGTTCTATTTTAGAAACAGGAAGAGGATTTAATTTATTTAAACTAAGAATATGAGTTATTAGGAACTCTTGAACAGGGGTAATTTTACTCATTATAATAGGAGCATCATTTTGTCCAGTCATTACTTTAATTTTTATCATCAGGGAAGTCCTTAATTTTATTATTAAGTATATCTAATTTTTGAAGAATAAAAGAATTGATTTTTTTATGAGAGGCGGGGAAAGGCGACTTGTTTTATTGGCTGTGCCAAAACTAAAAGCAACTAAGTAGCGGAACTTTCCCTCAATATATCAGTATAAACTATGTCGTAGTTATAGAAGAGTTTGCAGACTCTTAGAGATAAAAGTGAAACCTTTGTCTCTTGGTATAATTATAGCACAATAAACTTAAAAGTAAATTAAATAGGAAAAAACAAGCTTTAAGAAAACTTTAACATAAGTTATTATATAATATAGATAATTAGGAGAATATTATGGAATTAAGTAAAAAAGAAGAATATACATTAGAGCAATTAAAACTAAGAGATAATTCAGTTGAAATTGAGTTTGAATTAGATGTAGAATTATTAAATATAGCTAAAGAGTTAGCTGCAGAGAAAGGTATTACATTAAGTGAGTTGATTAATTTAATACTAATCAAAAAGATAGTTGAAATTAAAACCGAGCAGGATGAAGATTTTGAAAATAAGATAGATATTTTTGATTTTTATAGAATAGAGTCTATTATAGATGAACAGAAAAAGTTTTTAGTAATTAATCCATTAGGTAAAAATATGGTTTTTCTACCAAAAGCGGAAGCAGAAGAGTTATTTGGAGAGAAGTTAAATGGGTAGGGATACGAGTATATCAATTGTAAATAGAGAACCATATGAAGAGTTATGTAGATTAGAAAAAGAAGAGGTTTATACAGAAGAAGATTATTGTATGAAGGGTAGAACTGAAGACGAATTAGGAGAACTAGCTTTTAGTGAGGGTGATTTAAAATATTGGGGAAAAAATGCTTGTGAACTACCTGTTAAATTTTTTAGACAATTTAAAGAAGATGATGGAGACCTTATAATTACTAAAGAGATATATGAAGAGTTAAAAAAGGTTTCTTTTTTAGAAGAGAATATTTTAAATACAATAAAAAGAGTTTTAAAAAGGGAAGACTTATTAATAATCTATTCAACAGGATAATTAAGCGGGACATAATCTAAAAATAGATATAATAAAGAATAAATAAAGGATTTTGAAATGGCAATAGCAGTAGCAGGAAGAACTGAGAGTGGTGATAGTTTTTTATTCATAGATGAGGAAGATATTTTAAATGAGGAAATGATAATGGGAATTCTTCAAGATGAGTTATTTGAGGAAGTAGCATATGTTTCTGAACTTTCAATAGTATCAACAGTTGAATTTAATCAAGATAAATTAAGAGAAATAGCAAGTAATGTTGTTGCTAGATGCGAAGAATTACAGGGGTAGATATGAAAAATAATTTTATAATAGAGTTAGGTAGAGCGAGTAATGGATGGTGTGGAATAGGACTATTTAATAATGCCAAATTACTTATAGGGATATCAGGGACAGGGGTATATAATCCTTTCTGTGAATTACCAGAATTAGTTAAAAGTATTAAAGATAATAAAGAGTATGTGTGGGAGATAGATCAAGAGGGTTATGATGCGGAAATAACATTTATCCCAAACAAAGATGAGATAACGATTAAAACAAAAGAGTTAAAGGATACTCAGGAGTTTGAGGATACAGAGAATATATATAATACAGAGCAAGTATTAGGTGAGATATATGAGAAATTTACAGACTGGGAAAAGAACAATCAAGACGCATTGAATGATTTCCACTATTCTTTTTATTTCAATATAAGAGCAGTCCAGTCAATAATCAAGAAAGGTTATTATGAGGATGAGATATTAAAGAGACATTTTTTAACTTATGAAGATGAGGTGATTTTTGAAGAATTTGATACCAAAGAAGATATAGTGAGATATGTTTTAGAAAAAGATGGTGAGATGATATCAAGAGATGAGTCATTAAAAGAAACATATGGGAAGATGGAAACATTAAATGATAAATTATCTGGATTAGATATTGATAGAAATGGGTTTGATGAGTTTCATGATAATATAGGAAAAAATATTAATTTTGCTAATGATAGTCATGAGTGGGATATGTTTTACACATTAATTTAAAGAAAAGGAAGAATAATGAAAAGAAGTAAAAAATTAAAAGCAGAGATATTAGAGTCATTGTATCCATTTTTAGATGGAGAGGATTGTGATGCCGATATGGAAGAATTTGAGAATGCGTTAGAAGAGTTAATTGAGCAAGTTGAGATGGAGACGAGAATCAAAAAAAACAAGGAAGAGGAATGAAAAGTTTAATTTTAGTATTTATAATGTCAGTAATGGCATTTGGAGAAGGTTATACTATCTCTTTGAGTGATGTGGATTTTAAGTGAAAATAAGAAAAATATTATGGTTTGTAATTAATTTTTTCATTATGATATATTTTTCTTATTATTATGTTACTCTTGATTGGGATGCAGCTATCCCATTTGTATACCTTATGTTTTTACTAACTTTTCCTAGTGGATTTATTATTCCTTTCATCTATATACTATTTTCGTATATTTCACCTACATATCAAACAAGTATTTCTGTGATTGATAATATTGTCATTCCATCTCTATTGTTCAGTATAATAGGTTACATTCAATGGTTCATTATAATTCCAAAAGTGAAAAAATATTTAAAGAACAAAGATTAATAACTTCAATCTACTAATATATTTTTTGAAAAAAGTTCAGTGTTTCCATTTTTAAGAAGATTTTCAGAATAAGTTTCCAATCGCTAGAAGCGATTGAGGGAATTATAGAGACCCTTTAACTTTATTTGGGTCGGCAATACCTACTGGTTCGTATAAATTCCAGCCTATTTGGTAAATTGGAACAATTACTGTTTCAAAGAGCAGAACTGAAGCAACAATCGACCAAGGATTAAGTTCATACTCAATCTTTTCATTTCTTACATCACCTTCAGAGGCAATGCCATAAGTATCATATGTAATACCATTAATTTCAGCTGGTTCAGCATTTAACAACAAAGACCCAACTCCACCAAACATTAATACAAATAGAATAATTACAAATATTAATTCAAACATTGTAAATCCACTTCTCATTTTATTTCTTTTCATTTTACTTCCTTTTATATATAAAAAATATTTCGATAACAGTTTATCGATAAGGTGTTATAGCAAGAAAAGTCAAGAAAAATCAAGAAAATATATTTTTTGAAAAAAGTTCAGTGTTTCCATTTTTAAGAAGATTAATTCCATTCCATTTAAATTCTTTAAAGTCTTTAAGAATGGACTGTTCTTTTTTAAATGCCTCACTACCAATCATCTTTTCAGATTTAAGAATAGTGATATATTTCATATCACTCCCAAATCTTTTTTTAATAGTATTATTAGTAATTCCAATTTTGTAAGCAGTTTGACCGTCTTTATCTATACGTAGGTAATACAGAATAGCTTCTTTAAGAGGATTAAATCCTGTTTCTGAACAATGACTACAACCATATCCTTCAAGGTGATTACGAGCCATTTGGGTAAATACAGTATTACAGTTATTACAATGGATATCTACAGGAGAATGAACCGTCGTAAAAATAGTATTAGAATAATCATATTTATCATTATGAATAGCAATTGATTTTTCAATAAATTGGTTTTGTGTATATCTATGTTTCTCACCTGCTGATATTTTAGAACATTCAGGGCAAGATTTACCTGAAAGGTGATGATTAGGAGATTGAGGGAAATCAGAGTGAATAGCACAGGTAATAATTACTTTATTTTTAGAGCCTGTGTAGATAACTTTATCGTAAGATAGATTTGGATTATTATGTTTTTGTTTAAATTCTTGAATAACTTGAGAGGTTGTTTTCATTGAAGCCATAATATTCCTTTCTTTAACTGATATAATTATAACAAAAAAGAACTTAGATATGGTTTAAAGATGTGTCACCCAGACCCACGATGGTGACATTTTGATACGGGTCGTGCCATAATATACGGATTGGTTACCTCAGCAGTTTTAATGACTTCAGTGGCTTGGTCATGTTGTATAAAGAGTGGTGAAGGACTCGAACCTTCAACTTATGCTGTCCCCGTTAGCACCTATAAAAAATAGGCTTTCTTTTCCTACCAACTTTGAAAAGATATTTCCCCAAGAGATGCTCTACCAATTGAGCTAACCACTTATAATTACTCTTACATCATCATGCTGTAAGTCTAGGTTACGGATTACCGAGTATTTACCGTCATTCTAATCGCTTACCTTTAATAATCGTAAAACTCTCACTAGAACTTGACTCTTGAGTTTTTTGTTCCGCTAAGAACTTCAGAAAGAATCTCTCGATAATATTTGTTAAGCCATTCTAGGAGCAACAAAAACTTTCAACGAATAATGATATTATATCAAAAGGAAGATTAAAATTTCCTTAAATGTGTTTAGCAAGCAATTCTCATAGAATCTCCTTTGTAATTGTTTTGAGAAGTCAATTATAACCTAAATGAACTTCAATTAGGCTTATTTAAAAAATAATTAAATCATCTTTTTTATCTTTATCAGCAAAAAACTCACCATCTTTGATATGTAAAACATCATAAGATAGCAATATATCAAAGTAATCTTTTATACTAACACCAGGTTCATATCGCTTATTCTTGATTCCAAGATTCTCTAATTTTTTATATATATTTTCTAATGAATATGATTGATTGTCATAAATAATTTCATGAATTATTTTATCTAATGCATCATTTAACTGATCTACAGATTTAGGCATAATTTATTCTCCTCCTATTTATTTATTATTATATCATATTTATCTTTCAGATAAACTTATTAATTTAATTAGATCTTAAGGGAATGTATAATATAATACTATATTAGAGTAACAAAGGAAAACTATGAAATTAGAAATAACAACAAAATGTAAAGTGAAAAGACCAATAGAGAAATATGAAGTAACTTTTATTTTTGATGCATCAGAAACGAAGAATAAAGTTCTATTTAATAAAGATGAAGAAAAAACTATTTTAAATTGGGTGAAATTATTTAAAGAATATAAAAATAAATTATCTGAAGATTGGAATGAGTGGTGTAATACTGAGTTAGAATATATAATGGAAGTTTCAGAAGAATTTTCATTAGGTTTTTCTACAGAGGATATTGAAGAAATTTGGTTAGGTCATCCTGCTTACACATACATGGATACACCAAACAAAATAAAAATTCATTACTACAATGAAGATGGTGTTAAGTTCAACGTTAAAGTGGTTTAAATGAAGATAGCACTAACTGGACACACAAATATAGAAAGACACTATAATAAGGCTTATGTAGGGTTTGATTATGATACTGAGGCTTATGAGAAAGCATATGATGAGATTTTAAATAAGTTAAAAAGGGTTTGTGCTGAGAAAGATATTAAGTTTAATGAGTTGATATTAATATCAGGGATGGCAAGAGGAGCAGATGAGATATTTGCTCACATTGCTATGGATAATAATTTAAAATTAATTTTATCAATTCCACATTCCGTTAATTGGCATAAAGAGAGAGTTTATAAAAAAGACTTAAATATAAAGATTCAGGCTATCGATTATGAGAAGATTTTAGCTTATGAAAATATATTGGAGATTGTTGAGGTTATAGATAACAATGCCAAGAATAATTATGACCACTTTATAAAAAGGAATCAGAACATGGTAGATTTAGCGGATTATGTTATTTCATATAAGAAATATGAATCAATAGGGACGAATGATTGTATAAATAGAGCAAAAGAAGTAAATAAATACTTATTTTGATTTGTATTGTTTAGTAGTTTCTTCGCAGTTTTTAACCCATATTGTATCTGTAGAGTTATTTGAATGAAAGTTTGGACATTCTTCCAATCCATTTTTAGAGAGTTCAATATCTTTATATGTATAACAAGCCGTAGTATTAAAATCTAATAAAATATAAACACACTTCAAAGAAGTCCTCCTTCTAACGAAGGTTAAAATTACTTAAAATATGTTGAAATAATTTCTAATTTATGGTATAATATATTATAAACAAAAAGAGAATAATAAATTGATACAATCTTATGAAGTAAAAAATTATGCAAATCAAGCTAAACTTGATATTATAGAAGAGACTTTCTTTCATTATCAACTATTTGCAACAACTGTATCAAAAATATTTTGGCAAGAATTCTTTGATACAAGAACGAAAAAAGAATCAATAGAAAATTACAAGAAAAGACTAAAAAACAAGAAAAAAACCTCTAAAGATAGCTTTAATGATTTAAAAATAGAACAAAAATTTAATTCAAAATTTAATAAAATGTTCGATGTAAAAGACATCCATTCTGAACTCTCAGAACGTTATAAACAAGCCTGCAGAACTCAAGTAGCAGGACAACTAACATCATATATAGAAAATAGAAAAAATGATTATATAGATGTAGTGAAAACATTAAATATAGATGAAATAACAAAGATTCAGCTTTATTTTATAAATCGTTATGATTTATGGTTTAAAAATAATGTTAAGATGAAAAATAAGATGATACCAATAAATATAGTGAGATTAGGAAGGAGAATAATCAAGAATGTATTGAAAAGTAATAATAAACCTTATTTCAAAAATATTAATATCCAATTAAATGCCAACTTAGTGGAATTACAAAATCTAAAAATTGATAAAGCAACAAAATTTGAAAAATGGATCAGTATGTCAACAATAAAAAATGGAAAAAAACTGATGATTCCTATCAATATGAATGAATTTATAAACTCAAAATTAGGAAACTTTAAGAAAGGAATTCAGATTAATTTTAACAAATTAGAAAATAAATTTACTTTCGTTCTCGTTAAAGATATTCTCGTCTCAGATTATATTCCTGAACGAGAATCCATCTCTTTAGATTTTGGTTTAGTAGAAATGTTCTCTACTGAGACAGGAGAATTTTATGGTAGAGGATTTAATAAAAAGCTATATAATTATGATGAAAAGCTAAGTAAATTAGGAACAAACTTACAAAAGA
>Ga0256824_10000992_pt1 | contig 10950 bp, 3 predicted proteins | sample CV67metaG_FD_191570 | JGI IMG/M metagenome (GOLD analysis project Ga0256824, IMG submission 191570) | Hydrothermal vent microbial communities from East Pacific Rise, Pacific Ocean - CV67 | ecosystem: Environmental > Aquatic > Marine > Hydrothermal vents | place: Pacific Ocean: East Pacific Rise...
TTGTTAATATAGATAAATATAGTAATAATATTTATCCGCTTAAAGCATTAGTTTCTAATGTAAATAGTAAGTCTGATTTAGTGTTAAAAGTAAATGGTGAACTTAAAGCATTTGATTATATAAATAATACGATAATAGCTAACATCACTGTACCTGAAACTGGGATTGATATTGAGATTACAGCAAAGGGGTGTGAAACAGTTACTGTAAAGCAACATATTGACTACATTAAACCTTGTGTTACACCAGTTATTAAATTTGAAAACTCAGTAAAAACGGATAAATCTCCGCATAGCTTTTTTGGTTATATATATAACGCTAACAAAGAGGACATCACACTTACAGTTAATGGAGTAGATACACCATTTAAATTTACTGCTGTAAATAATGAGTATGGAAAATTAATGCAAGATATTAAATTGAAAAGTGGTGAAAACACAATTGTTATTACAGTTAATGGTTGTACAAAAGTAATTAAAACAGTAAAAGCATTTTACACACCACCTTGTACGCCACCAACAATTAAGTTTGTTAAAATAGATAAATATAGTAATAATATTTATCCGCTTAAAGCATTAGTTTCTAATGTAAATAGTAAGTCTGATTTAGTGTTAAAAGTAAATGGTGAACTTAAAGCGTTTGATTATATAAATAATACGATAATAGCCAATATCACTGTACCTGAAACTGGGATTGATATTGAAATTACAGCTAAAGGGTGTGAAACAATTACTGTAAAGCAACATATTGACTACATAAAACCTTGTAATCCACCAGTAATTAAATTTGAAAACTCAGTAAAAACGGATAAATCTCCGCATAGCTTTTTTGGTTATATATATAACGCTAACAAAGAGGATATCACACTTACAGTTAATGGAGTAGATACACAATTTAAGTTTACTGCTGTAAATAATGAGTATGGAAAATTAATGCAAGATATTAAATTGAAAAGTGGTGAAAACACAATTATTATTACAGTTAATGGTTGTAAAAAAGTAATTAAAACAGTAAAAGCATTTTACACACCACCTTGTACGCCACCAACAATTAAGTTTGTTAAAATAGATAAATATAGTAATAATATTTATCCACTTAAAGCATTAGTTTCTAATGTAAATAGCAAGTCTGATTTAGTGTTAAACGTAAATGGTGAACTTAAAGCATTTGATTATATAAATAATACGATAATAGCCAATATCACTGTACCTGAAACTGGGGTTGATATTGAAATTACAGCTAAGGGATGTGAAACAATTACTATAAAGCAACATATTGACTACATAAAACCATGTAATCCACCAATTATAACAATTGATAATGTGACTGATTTCCAAGATAATGTTTACCCTTTAAAAGCTACAATTAAAAACATTTCTGATGTTTCAAAATTAACTTTAATGGTAAACGGACTTGCTAAATCTTTTGAATTTAAAAATGGGGTGATAACTGCTAACATTGTTATTGTTGAAAAAGGAGCAAAAATTAGCATTGGAGCTATTGGTTGCGAAACTGTAACTAAAACTTTAGATGTTAATTATGTTATACCTTGTAAGACTCCAATTATCACTATTGGGCAAATAAGTAAAATAACAGCAAATAATTTAAATGGTAGTAGTAGTGTAACTTATAGAATGAATGGTCAAGTAAAAAACATGGTAGACAATAATGGTGTTACAGTAACTGTAAATGGTAAGCTCATTAATAACTCTGTCTTTTTTAGTAATGTAAAACAAAGCTTAATTGTTCAATTCCCTGTTATTGAGGGACAGAATACTATAACTGTAAAAGCTGTTGGTTGTAAAACGGTTTCTGCTACTAAAACGTTTAATTATACACCAAAATCTCAAAGTTCAAATACTGGTAAAGTAATTATTGAAAAACCAACAATTAAAACTATATTACCTTCTTCGATAAGAAAAACAGTTTCATCAAATATATTTTACTTTAAAGCTAAAGCAACAGCAGTTGAAACTAAAAGCCAAGTAAAAATCACATTGAACGGAAAAGAGCAAAGTTCTTTTATTTATTCAATAGGATCGAAAAACATATCAGGTTCATTTGGCTTAAGAAAAGGATTAAACACAATAGAAGTTAGAGTTGAGAATGAAAAAGGATCAAGTACTTTAAAATACTCAATTACTTACAAAGTAAGTGTCCCAAAACCTACTGTAAACAAGCCAAAACCAAAACCAGTAACGAATAGGCCAAAACCTACTGTAAACAAGCCAAAACCAAAACCAGTAACGAATAGGCCAAAACCTACTGTAAACAAGCCAAAGCCAAAACCAGTAACGAATAGGCCAAAACCTACTGTAAACAAGCCAAAGCCAAAACCAGTAGCGAATAGACCAAAACCTACTGTAAACAAGCCAAAGCCAAAACCAGTAACGAATAGGCCAAAACCTACTGTAAACAAGCCAAAGCCAAAACCAGTAGCGAATAAACCAAAACCTACTGTAAACAAGCCAAAACCAAAACCAGTTGTAAATAAACCTAAGCCTAAGTCAACCTCAGGACGTAGATAATAGATTTCAACCATTAATTCTTAATTGAATTAATGGTTTTTTAAATTACTAATCTTCCTTTTATACTTTTGATTTTTTAGCCGATATTATTTTATGTATATTTGAATAAAAAATATAATGAATAAATTAATTACAATTATTTTGGGTGTATTATTAGTCTTTACGTCTAAAGCGCAAATTCAAATGTCTCAAAATTGTAAAAGTGATATAGTTACCATTCAAAAAGAATTACAATTGAATAAAGGAATGGTCTCTGAAAAATTAACAAATCAATTTCCTATTAATAATATTAGAGGTAATTATTTTTTGTCTTTTTTAGCGAAAACAAATTCAGAATTTAATAGGACAGATTTAGAAAATAACTCCATAATTGTAGGTTCTAAAATAGGTGATTTAATTAGTTTAAAAATCCCTTTGTCAAATCTTTATTTAGTTCAAAACATAAATGGAATTGATGTTTTGCAAGTAGCAGGAAAAATTAGACCAACTTTAAGTAAAGTTTTAAAAGATGTGAGAGCTGATAGTGTTCATCAAGGTATTAACTTACCTCAAGCATATACTGGTAAAGATGTTTTAATTGGAATTACGGATTGGGGTTTTGATTATACTCATCCTAATTTTTATGATACTTTATTACAAGATACAAGAATTTTAGCCGCATGGGATCAGTATAAAACTTCTGGACCAACACCAACTGATTTTAATTATGGAACAGAGTACTCAACCCCTTCTGATCTTATGAGTGCAGGTTCAGATACATCTAACATTTATTCATACCACTATCATGGATCACATGTCGCTGGTATTTGTGCAGGTAGTGGAGCAGGAACAGTTTATAGAGGGTTAGCCTTTGAAGCTCAATATCTAATGACCTCTTTTTTAGTTGATGAAGCATCAGTATTAGATGCTTGGCAATGGATGTATGATAAGTCTGTAGTTGAAAATAAAAATTTAATAATAAACATGAGTTGGGGTTTATATCACACAGGAGCGTTAGATGGTACTTCATTGTTAAGTGAAGCATTAGATAATTTTTCTGATTTAGGTGTTTTATTTGTATCGTCAGCAGGTAATAATGGTAATGATAACTTTCACATTAAAAAAGAATTTACTAATGACACACTTTTAACAAGACTTGGGTATTCATCTACAGCATATTCTCCATATTATTGGGGGCAAAGTATTCATGCTTGGGGTGATGTAAACGGAAATTTTTCTGCTGGAATTCAAATCTTAAACTCTTCAAATCAATTAATGGGTGAAAGTCCAATGTTTTCTACCATAACAACGTCTACTTATATTGATAGCTTTGTTGTTGTGAATGGAATATTAGATACAATTTGGTACAATCTATCTATGGATAATCACTATCCAACAAACAATAGACCTCAAATGAGATTAAGGGTTAAGAAAAATAGTGTCTATAAAACAATTTTGAAATCTTTCGCAAATACAGGAACTGTTCATTATTGGAATGTAGGTGAAACAACAACAGACGTTGGAAATTGGGGTGACGATTTTTTATCAAATGGAGCAGGCTATACTGCAGGAGATTCTAAATATGGGATTGGAGCACCAGCCTGTTCAGCTAAAGCTATTTCTGTAGCAGCTCATAGTTCTGAAAATGTAACTAGTTCAGGAACTGTATTTGGTGGAGCATTAGCTAATTTTTCAAGTGAAGGACCACTTATGAATGAAATGCAAAAACCAGATATCTCTGGACCAGGTGTTAATGTAGGTTCTTCAGTGTCGTCATTTACAGATGCAACATTTACTACGCTAACGACAGTGTCTTTTAATGGGAATATTTATTCTTTTACAAAAATTAGTGGAACATCTATGTCGTCACCTGTTGTTGCTGGAGTTTGTGCTTTAATATGGCAAGCAAATCCATATTTAGCTTCATGGCAAGTTAAGCAAGTAATTAAACAAACAGCTAGAGAAGATGTCAAAACAGGCGACATTCCATCTACAGGAAGTTATGAATGGGGTTATGGAAAAGTAAATGCTTATAAGGCAATACTAAGAGCGTTAAGTATTGTAGGTGTTAATGAAAATAATCAAGAATTGAGTTGGGGTATTTATCCAAATCCATCATCAGATATTATTAAATTAATTGGTGCTGATGATAAATTTCATTCAATTTCTATCATTAATTTAAATGGTAAAATTGTTAAAGAATTTGAAACAGTTTCTAATCAAATAAATATAAATGAACTACCAAGCGGAATTTATATTTTAAGATTACTAAATGGTAATCACGTTGAACAACAAAAGTTTATTGTTAGTCATTAAACAAAAAAAAGGAAGATAATCGTCTGAATCATCTTCCTTTTTTATACTCATGAAAAAACTATAAAACCATGAATTTATAAATCATGAAAAAAATAAATTCGAGACAAAGGTAGTATATTTGTTTTAAATAAAGATACTATTCGTGCATAATAAATTATTATTTTTTCAAAAACTCATTAAACAGTACTCTTTCTGATGATATTATTTTTAAGAAGTATAAACCAGATTCTAAATGATTAGTCTTTATTGTGTGTGTTTTCGATTTTAATTTTTCAGTAGATATTGTTCTTCCTCTTGAATCAATAACACTTACAACTGTATTTTGTTCTAAAATAGTTAATTCAATTGTTAAATTATCTACAACAGGGTTAGGGTAAACTTTAAATTGCTCAGTATTTTCAGTTAGACTTACATCATCAATTACTTGGATAGTTGTCCAAGCCGTATCGTTTTCACAAACACCATTAATTGCAATATACATAACAGTAAAAGTTCCTGTTTGAGTATAATTATGCCAAGGGTTTGTATCAATTGAAGTTAAGCCATCACCAAAATCCCAAAAATGGCCATTCGCATTTGTTGATGAATTTGTAAAGGTTACAATAGGATTATTAATATTAACAACATCTAGATTACTTGTGAAATTGGCAGCTATAGGGTTTGTAACTTCAATAGTAACGGTTTGATTACTGATGTCTGTTCCACCAGGACCAGTAGCTGATAAGGTAACTGTATAACTTCCTGTGGATGGAAATGAAAAGAAAGGATTGTTTGCAATTGATGATGATGGAATCGCATTTGGTACTGACCATATATAAGTTAAAGCGTCAGTTGATGTATTTGAAAATAAAATAGAATCTGTGGAACAAATGTAAGTATTAGAAACAGTAAAGTTTGAAATAGGAGCATTTGTTGGTGCTTCTAAGGTTTGACCATTTGATACTATGATATTTGAACCTAATCCAGCACCGTTAAGAGACTTTACATGAACAAAATATGTTGTTCCTGTTACCAAACTTAAACCTGTGTGAGTCATTGTGGTGTCAAACCAATTATCTGTATAACTTAAAATATCTGTGGTGGTTGGTGTAGTACCAATAGCATATTGATAAGAAGAAATATCTGAGTTAATATCAACTATACTGTTCCAATTTGCCGAGATAGAATTGTTATTTGTAAAAACAGAAATATCGTTTCCAACCCCATCATTTACATAAGTTATGTTACTTGGAACAGTCCAATCAATGTTTACATTTTGAGAAAATAGAGCAGATACATTTTTAGCAGAATCAATTACAATAGATTTAACTCTACCTGATGGAGTACTTGAATTCGAATTTTGATAACGAATATCTCCAGTAGCACCTACAGTAATTTGTATTGTAGAAGGTCTGTCATGATATACCTTTAAGTTGTTAATGTCATAAATACAATTACCACCTCTAAACGAAATTGAATTTCCCGAAAGCAAGGGGGAAGAATCTATCCAAGATGCTCCTAAAATATTGTCAATTAGTACTGAAATTTCACCACTTAATTTATCGTAAATAATTTTAAAATCATACCATTGGTTTTCATTAATTGTAAAATCAATATCGGCTTCTAAAGAAATTACATTATCTACAGACTCATAAATTTGTATTTTGTTTTGTGCAGTCCTAAAATAAACCATATAAGAATTTCCCCTTTGATCTAAAGTCGGATCAGAACACATAAAATGTAAACCTGCCCTTTTGTTTCCTCCACTTCCACTTAGTTGTCCTGACCAATTATAAATAAATTGATTTGCATTGTCTTGATTAATGTATGCGTAAATATTTGTATTACTTTCACTTTCATCTGCTGATTGTAAAAATGAATTTGAAATTGTCCAAGCAGAAGTTTGTTGTGTCCAATCAGAATGGATAATGTTGTCAAAATTATCAGAAAAAAAGCCATTATTAGTATTAGCTCTCCATTCTGTACCATCAAAATCAATTACTTGATAAAACTTATAGTGTAAACCAGAGCCATCTATTTCATCCGTATCATTAAAGGTTGAATTAAAATCAGAAGAATACCAATTATTAAAAGGATTTATACTTGAAACGGGAGGAGTAATATCTCCAATTGAATTATCAATAGTAGATATCCAGTCCAATGTCCAACCTTGTGCAGTTGTTGCACAGTCTGATCGGAATTCTATTAATACACTACCAGTAGTTGATGTAATGGTTATTGGGTTGGCTGTACCTGTAAATATTCCTATTAATGGTGAATTAATTGAGTTTCCATCATAAATATACATAAAATCCCAATCTTGTTCGATATCAAATACACTAAAAGATAAAGTAACGGACGTAGCTCCTGTAGGTTCAATTAAATAGAATTCTCTTTCATCTGAACTGTAATTAGAATCTGAACCACCAGTGTCATATATAGTTCCTGTTGTAGTGGTAAATGAATTTATTAGGGGAGTATTGTTTATCAATTTATAATATGCTTCCCAATCCCAATTTATTCCTGGGTCAGTATGTGTATTATTTGTATAATGCTGATGCCCTTTAATTGTCGTGCAAGCACCCAATACATTAACGCCAGGAGTTGCTGCACCATAAAATGTTCTTAATGGATTAATACCATAGCCACTTGCAGTTATATCTCGTACTAAATTAGCTGAACTTTGAATCATAGCTGAGGTGTACCAACTTGCATCATTTACATAGCCTTCATGTTCAATTCCTATTGTGTAAGGATTATGAGAGCCAACATGCCAAGCTTTATGAGTTTCTAATACCATTTGAGTAACTTGCCCATCAGACGAGCGTTCAACATAATGGTAAGATACATTTGCAGAACAGTTTTGTGCCCAAGAAATGGCCCCAGCATACGTACCTTGAATAGTATGAATTGTTACAGCAGTAACAGCAGTACCATTTCTAGAAGAACGATTACAAGTTGGAGTAGCTACCCATAGTGCAGGAGTGTATTCAGATGATTTGTATTGTGGTTGATACACTAAATTATCAGAATTTGATATAGTTAGGTCATTAATTGTAATAGAATGACTTGAAAGAATAGCATAATTGTTAATACTAAAAACACTTTGTAAATTTACATTTTGATTTGGAAAATTATACGTTTGTTGATGAGCAGAAGATTTAACAAAATCTAAAACTTGATACACAAATGTATTTAGTGCAAAATTGTTTCCTGCATTATGATCCCAAGGAATCTCGGACAATGATTTTAAAACAACGTCATGTGTATTTATGTCTGAAGATAAATTTAAACTATCCACCAAATAAGCATATGCTTTTGCATACCCTAAAATATTAGTAGAAGGATTTTGTTTAATTGAATTAACCGTAAAACCAGAAAGTTGAGCAACTAATCCTAAATTATTTCTAAAATATCCAGCTCCATTTTCGGTTAATCCCATTACACCACTAACAACAGGTATACCAATACAACCTTGTTCAGTAGTTTGAATGTGTTTAAAATGAGTTTGAGTAAAAGCAACCCCTTCTAAAACTCCTCTTGGTACTTGCGGATATTGTACATACGCTTGGTTGAACTCATTTTGAAACAAATTTGAAACTATTTGTGCATTAATGTTTAAGGATATTAAACAAATTAGTGTAAGTAGAAAGGTTTTCATATTTTTGTAGTTAAGACTACTAGTTTAGTTATTTTCTACAAATCTATTTAGGTTTAAATTGTGAGTGGTAAATATGTAAACACAACATTTCTCTTCAAAGGTTTGTTCAAATTTCAAATAATGAGTCATATCAAATAAACAAAAAGAATCCGATAGCTATCAGATTAGAATATTTTTGATAGAATTAATAGTTTTAAAATCTGTAAAGTTTATTATAATAATTTTCAGGGCAATTTACTCCCAAAAAAAAATGGGAATAACCACGCTTTCCATTTAAGCTTTTTCATAAATACAAAATTTCACTAAATTTTCAATGTGCTTCCGTTGGTCGCAATCAAAAGCCAAGTGAAATTAAGTATTTATTTCAAAAGGCTACCATTTCAATCGTTATTGCAGATTTGATTTGTAAATAAACGGTGCAGGTTTTCAAGTGTTAGTGTTAAAATCGTTAAGGTGTGGTATCGTAATATTTTAAATCAAACTTTTCATAAACAACCTCTCCTCTTATAATGAGCTTTAATCAAAATGAAAAAGGGTAGGAGGAAGATCCGATTACTATAGGATCGATCGCCACGCTTGTCTCGAGTATTTGGAGAGTAAATAAAAAGAAGAATATCATCAAAACTGAATCCTACCAACAGAATTCTCCCAATCAAAATTTGTTTTAACAAAATAATGACCATTTTCAGCTATTTTAGTTAGTTCATCTTGATTATTTAACAATAAATCGATTGCACTTTCAAATTCAGTTAAGGTGTCAGCAATCAATAATTCTGAATCTGGTTTTGCTCCTAAGGCATTATTAGCTAATGATGTTGTGATGCAAGGAATGTTAAGTGCCATTGCTTCAAGAAGCTTGTTTTGTAAACCTGTTCCTATGAATAAAGGAGCAATGAAAATTTTTCCTTTTAAATAACTTTCTCTAATATCATCTACCCAACCTGTAACGGTAACATTTTTTAAGCTGTCAAATTGTTTGATTTTTTGATTTGGATTTGCCCCTGATAATAATACTGTTAATTCAATTCCTTTGGCTTTAAATAGAGGTAAAATTTGATTAATAATATAAGTACAACTTTCAATGTTAGGTGGGTAATTCAAATTACCAACAAATACTAAGTCGTATTCTTTTTTTAGGTTTTTATTTGTATAATTATAAAAATAACTATCAATCCCATTTGGAATTATTTTAATGTCTTTATGTTGCGGATGCTGAATTAATTTTTGATCTTGAACAGATATAATTGTATGGTAATTGAAGTAATCGAAAATTTTATTTTCATATAATTTCACTCTATTTGCTTCTAAGTTTAAAATAATTTTGGGTAGAAATTTGGCATTTTCACCTCTTCTAGATAAACCTGAGCCTAATGCGTCCATATAATCTAAAGTTTTAGGTATGGAGTGAATATTTTTAACATACTCAGCAGTTCTAATCAACTGACAATAAATTAGGTCAGGTTTTGAATGACTGATGATTTTGTTAATTTGTTTGTGAATAGATTTTTGGTAAAAATAACCTATTTGAAAAGGCATATTTGAGAATACTTTTTTAAACGTATTCCAAAGTAATAGGATGTAGTTAAGTTTGAAAATGTGAACTGATTTACAATAGGTGTCTAATTCATTTTTCCATTCATGTTTTATGTCTTGACGAGTTATTGAACATAAAATAATATCATACGTTTTAGATAAAGCTTTAATTTGGTGAAACGCTCTCAGTTTATCACCTTTTTCTAAAGGAAAAGGAAATCTTGAAGTGGTAATTAAGAGTGTTTTTTTTTGAAGACTCATTTTATAATGATTTTACAAATGAGAGTAATGATTTAATTAAGCGATCATTATCGTGTTCTTGTTCAATAAACAACCGTGCATTTTTTCCAATTTCAATTAATCGATTTGGGTTTTCGAGTAAATAATTTATTTCTGAAATAAACTCTTCTTTAGTATTTGCTATAATAACATTTTTATGATGAGTAGCATTTATTCCTTCAAGACCAATAGAAGTTGAAATTACAGTTTTACCCATTGCCATAGCTTCAATTATCTTAATCCTCATTCCACCACCTGAAAATAATGGTACAATCATTACATCATGATTGGATATAAACTCTGTTGCTGAAATTACTTGTCCGTGAATAGTGGTTTGAGCGTTGTCAATTTCAATGAATGAATTCGGCATACTCTTACCTGCTAAGTGTAGTTCAATTTTTTTATCGTTAAATGTATTCCAGACAGAATTTAAAAACCAATCAACAGCCTCAATGTTTGGATTCCAATCCATTGATCCAATGTGAAATAATTTCAGATAGCCTTTTGATATAGAATAATTAGGTGTGTAGTTTTCAAAATCAATTCCAAATGGTATGGTTGTGATTTTTAAATTTTTATTTACAGATAAGTAATTTTCAGTGTCTTTTCGGCTAATTGTAGCAATACCGTCAACATCACTTAGTATATGTGTTTCGTATTTTTTTAAATTTGAAG
>Ga0256824_10000993_pt1 | contig 10948 bp, 7 predicted proteins | sample CV67metaG_FD_191570 | JGI IMG/M metagenome (GOLD analysis project Ga0256824, IMG submission 191570) | Hydrothermal vent microbial communities from East Pacific Rise, Pacific Ocean - CV67 | ecosystem: Environmental > Aquatic > Marine > Hydrothermal vents | place: Pacific Ocean: East Pacific Rise...
ATGCGAACTAGAAGTATTTAAAGCAAGTGCTTCAGATATTGCAAAAACTTGCCAGTTGGCATTTTTGGCTTTACCTCATAAACACTCTATGGGGTTTGCAAAAGAGCTTTTAAAACTTGGGGTAAAAGTAGTAGATTTAAGTGCAGATTATAGACTGGAACTTGAAGTTTACGAAAAACACTATTGTCCTCATATTGATAAAGATAATTTATCAAATGCAGTATATGGAATGCCTGAATTTTATAAAGATGAAATTAAAAAAGCATCTTTAATAGCAAATCCTGGTTGTTATCCAACAGCTTCACTTCTTGCACTTATGCCGTTTGTTCCATATATAGATGAAAATTCAAGTATATTTATAGATGCAAAATCAGGACTAAGTGGTGCAGGTAAAAAACTAAGTGATACTAGTACTTTTGTAAATATTAGTGAAAATATGTTTGCATACAATCCACTTAAACATAGACATACTCCTGAAATAATAGAAAAAGTAAAACTTGTAGGTAAAAAAGATTTAAAAATAAACTTTGTACCACATCTTATTCCACTAATTAGAGGTATGCTTACTAGTGTATATTGTAGTGTAAATAAAAGTATAAATGCCCTAGAAATTCTAAAAGAATTTTATAAAGATCAAACTCATATTAGAATACTAGATAAACCAGCAACTATAAAAGATACAAGTGGAACAAACTTTTGTGATATATTTGTAGCACAAGATGGAAATGACTTATTTATAAATACAAGCATAGACAATCTTTTAAGAGGTGCTTCATCTCAAGCAGTAGTTAATGCAAATATAATGTATGGTTTTGAAGATGATTTAGGTATAAATAAACTTGCCTTTGTACCATAAAAATATTATAAGTGATGATGCTATATTTATAGCAGATTCTCATTATAATAAAAATAGAAAAGAACTAGAACTATTATTAAATAAGATATTGGCAAATCAAATAAAAACATCTCAAGTATTTTTAATGGGAGATATGTTTGATTTTTTATCTTTTGAGGTTAAATATTTTTCAAAAATAAATCAAAATATGATAAATATAATAAATGAGTTAAGTAACAAAATAGAGATAATATATTTTGAAGGGAATCATGATTTTGATATTCAAAAATTATTTTTAAATATCAAAGTTATATCTAGAGAAAATCAATATAGTAAATTTGAATTTAATAATCAAAATGCATATTTAGCACATGGAGATATATTTACACCTACTATATATAATATATTTACAATAATATTAAGAAATAAGTATTTTTTAAAACTACTTAATACCTTAGATGTTAATAATTTTATATCTAAATATTTTGAAAATAAACTAATAAATAAATCAATTTGTCATGATTTTAATAGTTTTGAAGAATTTTCAAAAACTAGAATAAAGTCTTATGGTATAGATGATAATGATTTAATTATAGAAGGACATTATCATCAAGGAAATATTTTTGAAAACTATATAAATATCCCTAGTCTGGCATGTAATAATAAATATATGCAAATCATTAATAATAACTTTGAAATAAAGCAATTGTAATGTTTAAATTATTTATATTGATACTTATATCTTTTAAACTAAGTGCATCAACTATAACAGTTGCTTTAGCATCAAATATAACTTATGCAATGCCTACACTTAAAAAAGAGTTTAATAAAATTTATCCAAACATAAATATAAGAACTATTATAAGTGGAAGTGGTAAGTTAACAGCACAAATAAAACATAATGCTCCATATGATATATTTATGTCAGCAAATATGAAGTACCCTAATAATTTATATAAAAGTAAATATGCAATAAGTAAACCAAAAATATATGCAAAAGGAAAGTTGGCACTTTTAAGCTTTAAGCAATATGATTTTTCAAATATAAAAGAACTATTATCAAGTAAAAAAATAAAAAAAATCGCAATAGCAAATCCTACATTAGCTCCATATGGAAAAGCAAGTATAGAATTTCTTCAAAATATTAAATTATATAAAAATATAAAAAATAAAATTATATATGCCCAATCTATTAGTCAAACATTACTCTATAGTTTAAATGCTAGTGATATTGGAATAGTAGCTTTATCATCACTTAAAAGTGATAAATTAGAAGATTATAAAATAAATAAAAACTTTGTAGAGATAAATCCAAAGCATTATACTTCTATAAGTCAAGGTATGGTGTTGCTAAAAAGAGCAAAAAATAATATAGATGCAAAAGCTTTTTATGATTTTATTTTAAGTAATAAAGCACAAGAAATATTTAAAAATTATGGATATGATATCTAATGTTTGAATTAATAACTAATCTGGATTTTACACCATTTTTATTATCATTTAAATTAGCTAGTATTACTACAGTTATTTTATTTATATTGTGTTTACCTCTTGCTTGGTATTTAGCAAATACAAAATCTAAACTAAAGCCATATATAGAAACAATTACTGCATTACCTTTGGTATTACCTCCATCAGTTTTAGGATTTTATATATTAATTTCATTATCTTCAAATTCACCATTTGGTAGCTATTTAGATGAGGTATTTGATATTCAACTTGCATTTACTTTTAATGGACTTGTTGTTGCGAGTATATTTTACTCTTTACCATTTATGGTTCAACCTTTGCAAAATGGATTTGAAAGTTTAAATAAAAATATGATTGAATCATCATATATAGCAGGCAAAAGTATAATTACCACAATATTTAAAGTGGCATTGCCAAATATTAAACCAGCTTTACTAACTGCACTTGTAATTACATTTGCACATACAATTGGAGAGTTTGGAGTTGTGTTAATGGTTGGTGGAAGTATAGAAGGTCAAACAAGAGTTGCATCAATTGCTATATATGAATTAAGTGAAGGTATGGATTATACAAATGCTCATATATACAGTGCTTTTATGCTTATTATTTCTTTTATTGTTTTATTGAGTGTATATATGTTTAATGCCAAACAAAAACAAAAACTAGTAGGCTTTAAATAGTGATACATATAGATATAAAAAAACCTTTACTTGGGGTTGATGGATTTATGCAATTAGATATTAATATCAATATAAACAAAAATGAATTTATTGTTATTAGTGGAAATAGTGGAAGTGGGAAAACAACACTTTTAAGATGTTTAGCAGGACTTGAAGAATGTAGTGGAACTATAAAAGTAGATAATATTTTATGGCAAGATAATACAAATAAATTAAAAGTACAAAAAAGAGATATTGGTTTTGTTTTTCAAAGTGATGCATTATTTATGAATATGAATGTGTTGGATAATTTACTTTATGTTAATAATGATATGACTTTAGCATTAAGACTTTTAGATATGACAAATATGAGTAGTTTTCAAAAAACTATGCCTGCTAATTTAAGTGGTGGTCAAAAACAAAGAGTAAGTATATGTAGGGCTTTAATGAAAAGACCAAATATATTATTATTGGATGAACCATTTTCTGCACTTGATAATAATATAAAATCAAAATTATATACTGAATTATTACAAATTCACAATGAATTTAACTTGACAACTATTATGGTAAGCCATGATTTAAATGAAGTATATGCTTTAGCTTCTAGACATATAATACTAGATAATGGAATAATAAAAAAAGATGAAAACCTAAGTGAATTATTAAATAATATAGAAGTTAAAGAGCAAATACAGTTAGATGCTAAAATATTAAAAATAATAAATATTAATAATCAAAAACATGCAATAGTAAATATAAATAATAAATTTATAAATATAAAATTAAATAATAATAAATGTAAAGTTGGAGATAATTTAATAATACTAAGTGAATTATTTATCTAGTATTTTAATTGTAAAACTTGCACCAGTATATACTTTATTATTATAAAAGTACTTTTCATTTTTAACATTTATATCTCCATTCATTCCTTCTACAATTAGTTTGTATGTCATATTTAAACCAAGTCCTGTTCCTCTTGATTGGTGTTTAGTTGTAAAATATGGTTCAAAAATTTTATCTATAATATTTTCTGGTATTCCATTTGCATTATCTTTTATATAAATATTTATATAATTATCTATTCTTTTTACACTTATAAATATATATTTTTTCTTTATATTATTTTGAATAAGTGCATCGACTGCATTATTAAAAATATTTAACATACATTGAATAAGTTCATTTTTATAACCATCTACAATTAAATTATTTTGAATATTTTTAACTATAATAATTTCATTATTTGTTATACTACTATCAGTTAACGTGAAAAAGCTATTAATCATATTATCTATATAAAATTTATTTTTAACTCTCGTATCATTCATATAGTTTCTAAAATCATCTATTGTGTTAGATAAAAACATAATATTTTTATTTATCATATCACATGACTTAAAAAAAAATTCATCATCTAATATATCTAATTCTTTTTGTAGTTTTATACTACTTGTAGTGGTGCTTATAACATGTAACGGTTGTCTCCATTGGTGTGCTATATTACCTATCATTTCTCCCATTGCCGCTAACTTTGATTGCTCCATTAAAAGCTTGTCTTTTTCTTTATTTTTTGATATATCTATTATACTAGTTAGTCGTATATTTCTATTCTTTAAAACACTTCCTTTAACCAACGCTGTAAATTTTCTATCTTCTTTATCATATAATATTATTTCATATGGATCTTCATATTCAAGCTCAGTCATTTTTTTTACCAAGTCTATAGATTCATCTGGAATATGATCAAATATATTAGATCCTAATAACTCATTTATACTTTGCAGTTTAAATATTTTTATTGCTCTTTTATTTGCATCAATGATTTTTTCATCTTTTATTAGAAGTAATGCTTCAATTGTAGAATCAAGTAATTCATGATAATCTTTAATATGATTTTTTAGCATATATTGCTTATAAAGTAAAAATATAAGAATAAAAGAAATAATAAAAACATATGTAATTAAAGGATAATGCATATTATATGGTACTATATCTGAAGCACAAACAAAAGTAATGGTAAATAAGAATAATAGAATAATTTTTTTCATAAGTAAATAATAACATAAATACATGTAAAATATTTTATATTTTATATTTTATAAATAGATAAAATAAAAACTAGATATATATTAGTAAATGATTGTAAGATATTTATGTTAACTAGTGATAATTAAAGTATTTATATAAGATACTTTTTAATCTTTAAAATATAATAATTTGATATAATCTTAAAAATATAACTATAAATAATAAAGTATCAAAGAAGTATTATGTCACCAAAACAAGCCCCTAAATTTACACATCTTCACTTGCACACAGAGTACTCAATGCTCGATGGTGCAAATAAAATACCAGTACTAGCTAAAAAAATAAAAGAACTAGGTATGAATAGTGTTGCTATGACTGATCATGGTAATATGTTTGGTACTATTACTTTTTATAATGAGATGAGAAAAAATGATATTAAACCTATTATAGGCTTAGAAGCATACTTACATAATGAAGAGGAAATAGGGGATAAATCTACTAAAAAAAGATTTCATCTTTGTTTATATGCTAAAAATGATGCTGGATATAAAAACTTAATGTACTTAAGTAGCCAAGCTTATATGCATGGCTTTTATTATTATCCACGAATAAATAAAAAACTTCTAAGAGAAAATTGTGAAGGACTAGTTTGTACATCTGCTTGTTTGCAAGGTGAAATTAACTGGCATTTAAATCTTAACAATGAAAGAAATGTTAAAAATGGTGCAAAAGGTTATGAAGAAGCAAAAAAAATAGCTTTAGAATACAAAGAGATTTTTGGAGATGATTTTTATTTAGAAATTATGAGACATGGAATTGTAGATCAACATTATATTGATAATCAAATATTACAAATAGCCCATGAAACAGGTATTAAAATAGTTGCTACAAATGATACTCACTATACAGAACAAAAAGATGCAGAAGCTCATGAAGCATTTATGTGTATAGCTATGAATAAACTATACGATGATCCAAATCGTATGCGACATAGTGTACATGAGTTTTATGTAAAAAGCCCAGAGCAAATGGCAACACTATATGCAGATATTCCAGAAGCTTTAGAATCAACTCAAGAAATAGCAGACAAATGTAATTTAGAAATAAAATTAGGAGATCCAACTCCACCAAACTTTAAATTTACTTTAGAAAAGTTACAAGAGCTAGGACTAAGTGCTCCTGAGCCTGGAGTTGAATATAGTTTAGAAAATGATAAAATATTATTTATAGATGAGTGTTGGAGAGGTTTAGAAAAACGGCTTGAAATAGTAAAACCAGAAAAACATCAAGAATACAAAGATAGACTACAAGTAGAAATTGATATTATTAACAATATGAAATTTCCTGGATATATGCTGATTGTTTGGGATTTTGTGGCTTATGGAAAAAGTATAGGAGTACCAGTTGGTCCAGGTAGGGGTTCTGCAGCTGGAAGTCTAGTTGCATTTTGTATGAGTATTACAGATATAGATCCTATGCCTTATGGATTACTTTTTGAGCGATTTTTAAATCCTGAAAGAATATCAATGCCCGATATTGATATGGATTTTTGTCAAGCAAGAAGACAAGAAGTTATTGATTATACAGTTCAAAAATATGGAAGAAACAATGTTGCTCAGATTATTACATTTGGTAAGCTTCTAGCAAAAGGGGTAATACGAGATGTTGCAAGAGTTCTTGATATGCCTTATGCTCAAGCTGATGCTATGGCAAAACTTATTCCAGATGAATTAGGAATAAATCTTACAGACTCTTGGGAAAAAGAACCAAAGATAAGAGAACTTTGCGAAGCTGATCCAAAAGCTCAAAGAGTATGGACTTATGCTTTAGCCCTTGAAGGACTAAATCGTAATGCAGGAACACACGCAGCTGGTGTTGTAATCTCAAATGATCCTTTATGGACAAAAACTCCACTATTTAAGCCAAGTGGACTAGATACAATAGCTACACAATACAATGGAAAATATGTTGAAGATGTCGATTTAATCAAGTTCGATTTCCTTGGACTAAAAACTTTAACTGTTATTGAAAATGCATTACAACTTATAGAAAAAAGACATGGACATAGAATTGATTTTGTAAAACAAGATGTAAATGACCAAAAAGTGTATGATTTGATTTGTACAGGACATACTGTTGGACTATTTCAAATAGAATCATCAGGTATGCAAGATCTTTGTAGAAGACTAAAGCCAGATAATTTTGAAGATATTATTGCCGTACTCGCTTTATATAGACCAGGACCTATGGAGTCTGGAATGCTTGATGACTTTATTGATAGAAAACATGGTCGAGCAAAGATTGACTATTTTTACGATGAGTTCACTGAACCATTAAAACCAATACTAGAACCAACTTATGGGGTTATTGTTTATCAAGAGCAAGTAATGCAAATTGTTCAAGTAATAGGTGGATTTAGCCTTGGTGGTGCGGATTTAGTTCGTAGAGCTATGGGTAAAAAGATTAAAGAAGAGATGGATAGACTAAAAGGTGAATTTGCTCTTGGTGGAGTAAAAAAAGGTTATGTTAAAGAGCATTGTGAAGAGCTATTTGATTTGATTGTAAAGTTTGCTGGATATGGGTTTAATAAATCACATTCAGCAGCTTATGCTATGGTTACATTTTATACATCTTATTTAAAAAAATACTATCCTACAGAATTTATGGCGGCACTTCTTACAAGTGAAAAAGACAACACAGATAAAGTTGTAAAATATGTAGATGAAGTAAAAAGAATGGGATATGAACTAGTTCCGCCTGATATTAATAAATCTTATTTGGTATTTTCTGCAAATACTATTGACAACAAAGAAGTAGTATTTTTTGGTATGGGTGCGTTAAAAGGTGCTGGAGATGTAGCTATAAATTCTATTATTAATGCACGAGGCGATGAAGAGTTTAAAGACTTAAGTGATTTTGTATCACGAATTGATGGAAGTAAAGTAAACAAAAGAGTAATAGAAACTTTGATTAAATCAGGTGGCTTTGATACTTTTGGATATAGTAGAGCTGCCATGCTAGAGCAACTAGAATATATTGTTGAAACTGTAGGAAAAGCCTCTCAAGCCAAAAAGCAAGCAATAGGTAGTTTGTTTGGTGATGATGAAGATATGATGACTGTATCAATAGAGCTTAAAGATATGCCTGAATTTGATGATAAAGAGATATTAGAGTTTGAAAAAGCAAGTTTAGGATTTTATGTATCGGGGCATCCATTAGATAAGTATAGAGAAACACTTGATGAAATAAACTATACACTTTCTTCAGAATTTGATGAGCTTCAAGATGGAACAGAAACACTTCTAGTAGGAAAAATTGAAAATATACAAAAACGAATAAGTAAAAAAGGTAATCCGTTTGGAATAGCTACTATTATGGATCTTCATGGTTCTTTTGAAATGATGATGTTTGATTCACTAATCAAAGAACTAGAAGAAGATTTTGATTTGAATAAACCAATATCTTTTAAAGTAAAAGTAACAGTAGATGACTTTGGAACAAAGTTCAATATCAAAAAAGTTCAGTCTTTAAAAGAAGCAAAATCAGTAAAACTAAAAACTAAAAAAGCAGTAGCTATAGAACCCACTTTAAATGTATTTATAGAGTATAGCAATGATGTAAATATTTTATATAAAATATTTGAAATAGTGTCTATGAACCAAGGTAAAAGAGATATGACTATTACTATAAAATCAAAATTAGGTAATATAGAACTAGATAGTGGATATAAGATAAATAAACAAGCCCATGCACTTTTAGAAGAAATAGATGGAGTTTATTGCGAATAATATCTAAAATTAATATGTTAATTTGAATAGAAAAAAGTTATTTAAAATAATATATTTATTTTGAATTAGCATTAGTTAATATTCATTTACTTTTTTACACCGTAAAAAAAGTAACAAAAAAACTCTGATGCAAGGGATGAAATTATAAGGAAATTAATCATCTATTATCTAAAATACTAAAACTCGCGTTGCTCAAACAGTTAGTATTTTTTAACGATAATAAATAATTCCTTTCTTGTCTTATAATTGCAAATTGCATCATCTTTGTTGTGATGCAAACTTTTAATATTTATTTGAAAAATAAAAGTGGATATTTAACATATGAGTGTAGTTTTACCTTTGAAAACAAATATTTGTTTAATGAATACTTTTCTTTTTTTCTTTTTTGAAAAATGTAAAATATGTCCACAATGTTGTACCATATACAAAAATAGATAATACAACAACTCCAATAGTTACTGCTTCAAACATCTCTTTGTATTGAAAACTATCAGGTATCATATGAACTAATATAATTGACAATGCACCTTTCATACCAGAAAAAGTTAAGATAAACCATCCTTCTACTCCTACTGGTTTGATTGATTGTAATGATTTAATAGAACCAAAATATGCAAACTTTGCCATAGAAATTGCACGAATAACAGTAGTAATAATAAACATAATAAATATTTCGCTTTTATATTCCCAAAGCAAGTGTAAATCAACCATTTCAGCTAAAACAAAAAATATCATAACAGCAGCAATATATCCAAGTTCTTTTGCCATCTCATAAATATATTCTAATCTTTCATGAGTTGTTGATTGTATACCAGATAATCGTATTTTTCTTAAAAAACTTTTTGTTTTTTTACTTTCTTTTTCTTTTAAATCTGCATCAATCCAAGCTTTTGTAGCAATGATTGCAACAATTAGAGTCAAAATACCAGATATGTGTAACTGTTCTGCTAATACATAAGCTATATAAGCTTCAACAATAAATGCAAATAATTCTCCTCTTTTGTTTGAAAAAAGTTTCATAAGCATATAAAAACCAAATCCTATAGCAAGACCAATAATAATACTAAGTACAAATACTTTTCCAGCATCCATAGCAGCAGTCGTTGCATCTATATTACCAGACATCATCCATGGTAAACCAATAAAGAAAAATGCAATAACAGCAGTTGCATCATTTCCAAGTGATTCACCTTCTATAAGTACTTTTATATCATGGCTAATACCTTGAAATCTTGAAAGTACAGACTGTACACTAACTGCATCAGTTGCCATATTTATAGCAAATAGTGATACATAAGCACCCAGTGTTAAGCCTTCAAAAATATCAAAATAATATAAACTAGCTCCAACACTAATAGATAATGCAACAGCAACAACAGCTAAATAAAATATACTCCATGCGTGTTTTTTGACATCTGAAAAGTGTAAATGTAAAGCATCACCCATAAATATAAGAGGAATACAAAATAGTATAATAGTTGAAAAATTAGCAGCTAAATCAATAGGTACTGCTGCTTGAAAATAAGTGTATATAAGGTATGAACCAATAAGAAGTAAAAATACAGATGGTATTTTTAGTCTATTGGCAATGGCATCTGAAAGTATCACTAAACTTAAAATAGTAATCAATACAATCTCTGGTGCAAAACTGTGCATGTTGTTCTCCTGGTGTGTTGTTTGGGTATATTATTATGATTAAATTGTTGAAATTATTATATATAATTCTAATATTTCGAATTATACATAATTAATACTTAAATTGTATGTTTAAGCTCTGATTACTATAGAGTGGTTCACTTTATAATGAAACTTTTATTTCTTAAAATAGTTATTTAAAATTGCATCATCTTTGTTGTGATGTGAGCTTTTAAAATTTATTTGATACTTATCGGGGATGGGACTTCAGTCCCATATTGCACTAAAGTACAATCCCCAAAGATATAAGTAATTTTAAAAAGCTTTATATTTGAGTAATATTTAAAATAATATATTTATTTCAAACTATCATTAGTTAATCTTCATTTACTTTTTTACACCGTAAAAAAAGTAACAAAAAACCTCTGATGCAAGGGATGAAATTATAAGGAAATTAATCATCTATTATCTAAAATACTAAAACTCGCGTTGCTCAAACAGTTAGTATTTCTTAACGATAATAAATG
>Ga0256824_10000995_pt1 | contig 10937 bp, 8 predicted proteins | sample CV67metaG_FD_191570 | JGI IMG/M metagenome (GOLD analysis project Ga0256824, IMG submission 191570) | Hydrothermal vent microbial communities from East Pacific Rise, Pacific Ocean - CV67 | ecosystem: Environmental > Aquatic > Marine > Hydrothermal vents | place: Pacific Ocean: East Pacific Rise...
ATGCCCCGTGTGGGTATCTTCAATTTAGTGATACTTTTTTTATTAAATAGATGTTAAATAATTGAGAATTCTTAAGAGAGGTGGGGTAACCATTACGGTTACCCTCTATTGCGTTTGGTAAAATCTATTTTACAAACTCAAATGGGTTTTCCACTACATTTTTTCTATCTACAATGTATGGAATAAGTGCTGTTTGTCTCGCTCTTTTAATGGCGATTGTTACCAGCTCTTGGTGACGTTTACAGTTACCTGTAAGTCTTCTTGGCATGATTTTAAATCTTTCGCTCAATGAGAACTTTAATAGATTTAAATCTTTATAGTCAATGAAATCTACTTTCATTTCACAGTATTTACAATATCTTTTTTTGAACTTTCTTCTTTCTGCCATGGGTTTCTCCTAAAATGGTATCTCGTCATCATCGATGTCGATTTCTGGTACAGATGGCTGTTGTTGCACTTGTGGCTGTGGTGCATTATAAGATGGCTGTTGTGAAGCTTGTGGTTGACCATAACCAGAACTTTGCTGTTGCTGTGGTTGCCCATAAGCACTAGCTTGGTTTTGTTGTTGTCCACCATAGTTATTTTGGCTTGGTTGGTCACCATAACCATTATTGTTGTTAGGGTTTTGGCTATCAGCCTTTGAATCTAACATTTGTAGATTCTCTACCGTTACAACGTGTTTGCTTCTTTTGGTTCCATCTTGTGCTGTCCACTGTTGAAGTGTTAAACGTCCATCTACTAAAACTTTGCTCCCCTTGCGTAAGTATTGGTTAGCAATCTCAGCAGTACGCCCAAAAAATGTTAAGTCGATGAACATTACTTCTTCTTTTTGCTCACCAGTTTGGCTTTTCCACTTTCGGCTTGTTGCAATTCCAACATTACCAATAGCTGAGCCACTTTGTGAGTATCTAATCTCAACATCTCTTGTAAGGTTTCCTACTAGTACTACTTTGTTATACATGGGGTTCTCCGTAAATTAATTAAACTTGATTATGCTTCAGTTGTTTCTGTTGTTTCTACTGCTGGTGCTTCAGTTGAAGGAGCCTCTTCAGCTTTTGGTTCTTCTTTAACAACATTTGCAGCTGTTACAAGTTTCTCAAATTGAGTTACTTCTTTTTGTTTTGTATATCTAACTGTAAGGTATTTAATTACCTCTTCGTTAAATTTCAAGTTTCTCTCAAGCTCGTTAATTACAGTACCTTCTGCTTTAAAGTAAACAATTGTGTATACACCACGCTCATTTTTCTCTACAGGGTAAGCAAGTTTTCTCATTCCCATTTTATTAGTAGCAAGAATTTCAGCACCTTCACGTACAAGAATCTCTTCAATTTTTGTAATGTTTGCTGCTGTCTCTTCATCTGTAAGTGTAGGTTTAAGTACATACAGTGTTTCGTAGTTGTTCATTGTGTTCCTTTTGGTTTAATAGCCCGTTTAAATATAGTTAAGTAACTACCCAAAAAACGAGCAAGAATTTTGGAAGCCGTATATTATCACAATTTCTATTTGTAGTTACTAAAAAATAGTAGTTAGTTTTCTCTACGTAATAAATATGATAAATATTTTATAAAATTAAACTTAAATAAAATAATTATATTATATAATTAAAAACTAAATAATATATTTTTAATAAAAAAGGGTAAAAATCATGACAAAGTTAATAAATCAATCTTTTACTGCAAATATTGTCAAAATTTCTAAAATATTAATACTTTCTATCTACTTTATGCTTATAGTAAGTTCATCATATATCTTCTATAAAAGTTATGTAAATTATAAAACTATTAGTAATCAAAAAACATATCAAGAGGTTGTTATAAAATTAAATGTTTTAGATGATACTGAAAAGAAATTTATTGTTGATGATATTGACTCTCGAAAGGCTGAACAACAAATTGTTATGATCTCTTCAATGATTGTATTGCTACTATCATTATTCATGTTATCTCAAAGAAAATATATTTTTCAATATATAAAATTAGAAAATCAAAATTTAGAACGTCTTTTAGATGATATTGAAAACTATCCAAATCAAGATAAAGCTGAGCAGTTTAAAAGTATGATTAAAAACAAAAACTCATCTGAGATTTATGAGTTAATGTCAGAGATGATTCATGAACTTCAAGGAAGTAAAGAGTTAGCTGATGAAGCAAATAAGACAAAAAGTCTTTTTTTAGCCAATATGTCTCACGAAATTCGTACTCCACTTAATGGTATTGTTGGTTTTACTAAATTTTTAACTTCAACCGATTTAAATGAAGAGCAGAGTGATTTTGTAAAAATTATTAGAAAAAGTTCAGAAGATTTACTCTCTATTATTAATGATATATTAGATATTTCAAAAATTGAAACAGGTCATATTGAATTGGAAGAGGTCTTTTTTAATCCCATGGAAGAGTTTGAAAATGTAATTGAATCATATGCAGCAAATGCTTCTAAAAAAGATATTGATTTTTCATTATGGATAGATCCAATATTCTCTTCTATTTTACTACGTTCTGATCCAGGAAAAATTAAACAAGTACTTATTAACCTCATTTCAAATGCTGTTAAATTTACCGATAATAAAGGTACTATCGATGTTATTATTGAGAGTACAGAACAGTTAGATGATGATATAGCTGTTAAGTTTACAGTAAAAGATACAGGAGTAGGTATCTCAAAAGAACAAGAGTCAAAAGTTTTTGAAGCCTTTACACAAGCAGACAGTAGTACTTCTCGTAAATATGGTGGAACAGGATTAGGTCTTACTATCTCTGCTGCTTTAGTAAACTCTTTAGGTGGAGCATTGAAAGTCGATAGTACGTTGGGTGAGGGAAGTGCATTTCATTTTACTTTAACTATACCAAAAAAAGAGATTGCGAGAACAAACAAAGTTAAACCAATGAGAATGGCAATTTATGCTCCAAGAGATGTACAGTCGAAAGATTCTGATCACTATTTAGAAAATTATCTTCTCTCTTTTGAACATCTATCAATGATGCGTTTTAAAACACTTGAAGAGTGTATGAATGCACCATTTTCAATGTTTGATGCTCTTTATATTCATTATGATAAACTTGATAAAAATGAACTCAATAAAATTGTTAAACATCATAGTTCACATAGTAATATTATCTTAGTTACAAAATTAAATAAACGTCATTTAGTTCAAGAAATATCCGTTGATTTTTCACAAGTTTTATATGAGCCAATTACTTTTTCAAAAGTTGAAAAGTCATTTAATCATCTAGTAGAAAGCAAAGAAAATAGTATAGAAGAGAGAGAACAGAGTAGCTCTTCAAAGAAAAATATTAAACTTTTCTCAGATATTCATGCACTTATAGTAGAAGATAACCCAATTAATCAAAAGATGATTCAACATACATTAAAAAATATTGGTATTACAACGGAGTGTGCAAATAATGGAAAAGAAGGCTTTGAAATGTATATGCAAAATGCCGATAAATATGATATTGTATTTATGGATATTCAGATGCCAATTATGAATGGGATTGAATCTACAAAAGCAATCTTAGCCTATGAAGAACGAAAAATGATTAATCACACACCAATTGTTGCTGTAACAGCAAATGCACTTAAAGGTGATAGGGAACGTTTTATGGCAGAGGGTATGGATGAATATGTCTCTAAACCAATTGATTTAGAGAAGTTTATTAGTGTTCTAAAACTCTTTTTTAAAGAAGATGATAATAGTCTTACTATTCCAATGGTACCTACTAAAGATATTTTACTCTATAAAGAGACAGCGATGGAAGCAAAAATTATCTCTGCTATTTTGAAAAAACTTGAATATAGCGTAGATGTTGTAGAAAATATTGATGAGCTTAAAAAAGTAATGGATGTTAATTCATATAAGTGTATTTTACTAGATAGAGTTCATAGTGAAGTAGAACACTCAAATGTATCTCAACATATTAAGTCTAAAAATATTCCATCACTACTTTTTGTAGATGGTAAAGCTGTAGAAGTTCCAAGTGATAAAGAGAACTTTACTTTTATTTCAGATAAAATAACTGACTATGTAAGTATAAAAGAGAAAGTTGATCATATGATTGAGATGGCTGAAGCATCTTAATATTATAAATAATTTTGCAACTTTATAAAAGCCCCATATAAAAGAAGCTCTCTGTTTGCAGCAGGAGCTTTTTTTAACTCTAACTCTATCTCTAATAAGTACTCAAATATTTTTAACAGAGCAGGACTCTTAACTCTAAGAGCTAGATTCGCTTTTTGGTCTTCAATTGGTTTTGGAAGTTTATAGCCTAAAATAGCCTTGGAATCGATGTGACCATTAAGTTTCATGAAGGCATGAAATAGAAAGATTTGGTTGACAAAAAATTGAGTTGAACGTAAAATACTGAATTCGTCTTCACCAATTTCTAAAAGTTTTGTAAGTGTATGGGTAATGGGCTTTTTTTCAAAAAGTTCAATGAGTAGTTGTTCTGTAGCTAAAGGTGCAGTAGAGTAGACCAGACGGTCAATATCTTTAGAGGTTACTTTTGTTCCTAAAATTGCCAATTTATTTAACTCATTAGCACACAGAGCAATATTGTTGTTTAAGAGGAGCATTAGGTGTTGCAGTGCAAAGTGGTCAATCTCTAAGCCAATATTTTGTGCTTTTTTCTGTAGTAGTTCAATGCTCTCTCTAACATTTGGCTCAAACAAGCGTAACCAGTTTGCTCCTTTTTTAGGGGTAAAAGAGTTTTGTAAACTCTTTGCATCACCAGCTTTTCCTTGGTAGTGGTACAAAAAGAAGTTTTCAGAGTTTTTACCGACAAGTTCCACTAAAACATCTAACTCCTTTTTAGGAATCTTCTTTTCTCTTTTTATAATAAGTAAATTCGTTCCACCAAACAGAGAACTTTGAGAAAGGTAGGCTTTTGCTCTCTCAAATGAGTACTCATCATGGTAAAGATTTAACATGGAGTCGGCTGCATTGGTAATATTAATATAGTGTTGTAGGTAGTTAGCTACTTGGTATTCATTTTCTCCAAAAAAGAGCATGGCTCTAGGAAGAGTAGTTCTAAGTAGGTTTTCAAATTCTCTTTGGTACATGGTGAGATTATAACATATATTTAGGTTTATCATTCATTTACTAAAGAGTGTTAAACTGTTATCTACTCTATTCAGGAGATACCTATGCCTCAGAAAACAACTTCAACACTCTATAGCCTTTGGTTGCCCATTACTGATTTTATTGATTTTAGTGATAATATTAAGAAATATTTGAAAACTGAAGAGATTATTCTTAGCGAAAATAGTAATTGGTCATGGATTGAATTTATATATTTAGACGCTAATATTATTATAGATTCTTTAGGATTTATCTATTTTGACAAGGTGAAAAATATTGCAACACGAGATGAACTTTTACTTTTTCTTATAGAGAATCTTAATCATAAAAGTATAACAAATATTGTTAGTACCTTTTTAAATAAGAATATTGGATTTCAAGAAAAAGATGAGAATAGTCTATTTAAATTTTTGCAAAGTATTATTACTCCTTTTGAAACTATTGATAATAAGTTACAATTTGCACATATTATGGCTATATTATCAGTAGATGGAAAGAGTGTTTCATCGACAGAAGGATTAAAGTTTTCTTTAACTACATTAGATGATGGATTTCATACAATTTTAAATCGTAATTTTCAAAGCCTTTTAAATAAAAGTATTTTTTTTACACATGGACTTTATTTTGAAAAAGGCGAAATATATAATCTTACAGTTGTAGAGAATACTTATGAAAATATTGAGAAGCTACCTGAATTAAAACTTCATATTAATGGTATTGAAAAATTAGAAAAAAGAAAGAAGCTCTTTGAACAAGTAGTCAAAAAAGTAGTTCAAGATACTATGGAAGAGAAAACTATTCTTCATTTTTTAAAAATAACAAAAATAAATTACTTGAGTAAAATTATAGATGAAATATCTATTAATAATGAAATTCTAAAAAAATTAAATTCTTACCTTTTAGAAGATATAGAACGAGATAAAAATAATTTTATTAATAGAACAAAAGATTTAGATGATGAATCTGCTACAGAGATATTTATTCAAAACCTTCTTCAGGTTATACCAAAGTTTTATATGATGGATTCAAAAATTCAAGAAGCATATTATATTAAAATTGGAAATACTACAACTAATTTAAATGTAAAAAGAGAAGAGACCATATCTAATACACTTTATTATAAAAAATGGAAAGCTTCTATAAAATTTTTTATTCAAACAGCAACAAAAGCAAAAGAGTCATTAAATATGTATCATCAAAATAAGACTTTAAAAGAGTTGGAAGATATAAGTTACAATGCTAATTATCAAGCAGATATTGAAGATATAAGAGAGTTGAAAAAGCAGAAAGATGTCTCTTTAGATGAGGAAACTAGACGATATTTTGATAAGGTAGTACTTTTCTTGGGTGTGATAACTTTAGCAGGTGAAGCACCCATATGGACCTATAAAGATGAGTATGATACATGGACAAATATGGCTTATATTCTTTTAAATAGTGGTGCATATTTCCTTCTGTTGAAACTTGTCGCTTCACCTATATTAAAGCAAAAAAATCTTTTTATTGAGTTTAAAGAAACTTTTAAAAAATTTTATAAAAAGTTATTAAAGAAGAATAGTGTAACTGAAAAAAAACTTTATGAAGTACATGCATATGAAGAGTCGGACTATGATAAACATGAACATCGTTCTAATCGTTCTTTATATAGTTTTAATAGAAAGGAGAATCTATATCAGAAGATTTTTATTGAATATAATAATTTAATATCTTCATATTCATTAGTTAAAAAACTTAAAAAAATCTCACTAACTCAAAAAACTTCTGTAGGAAAATTTGATTTTGAACTCTTTCCTGAATTACTTAGTCATGCACCTATTGGAATTGACAATAGACATATTTATCGTGAAAATTATCGTATATCTGGTAATGATAGAGTTGCAACAAAAATTATGTATAGATATAAAATTAGTGATTTAACATTACATAGACTATTGGAGTATATGAGACGAGATAAATTTATGATTGAGTATGAAAAATACTTGAAATATGAAGATAAAGAGAACTTTTCATTATTTAGTGCAATGGATATATTAGAGCCTCATATTGATTATAAAGAGAAAACAAAAGTTACACTATATATTGTTTATTCTTTTGTTTTAAAGTTTTATAGTGCAGATATAAATAATAATAGTATATACAACTATACTATTTCAAAAGATCAATTTAGAGTTCATTATCATATTAATGAGATTGATTATACAAATCCAGAAAATTTTGAAGATAAACAAAGCTGTTTAGCTAAGTTAATTGATATTTATTTTTTGAGACGATTGAAAAGATTTAAAGAGGTTGAAGAGTCCACAACTCTATAATATCTTATAAAAGAGAGTCCTAAAGAGGACTCTTAATTAAAAAGTGGTGCAATAATCGGACTATTATTGGTCAAAATTTCAGGATTATCAATACCATAAATTTTATAGATAGTAGAGGCGATACTAAGTGGTTCAAACCAGTAGGTACCACTTTTTGGTTTTAGCCAAAGACGGTTTACACTGTTTGGATTGTCAACTATTGTCTCTCCTACAACTCCTTTGTGGTTAAAGTAGCCTTTTCCTCCTAGTACATAGAAGTTTTGTAGATTCCCATGATCCCATCCATGTGCTGAATTAAGATTAACATTTCTTCCAAAATCTCCAAAAATCATAATATTAATATTTTGATCTTTCCCTTCAGCTTTTAAATGTGCCATGGCTGACTCTAAAGTACTAAAAAGTTGCTCCATTCTGCTAACATAATTTCGTGCATCATTATGGTCATCCCAACCACCTAAACCACTCGTTCCTAGTGTAAGAACTTTAGTGTCAGAGTTTTTAATAAGTAATTTTATTGCAGCTTCCATTTTTTTAGAAAAGTTGTCATTTTTATAATTTTTTTCTCCTAAATCAGGAGTTGAAGTTTGAGAGATGTTTTTTATGAAATCACTCAGTTTTGCTCTTTTTTCAAATGCATCTTTGATTTTCCCTTTTTTGTTATGCTTCTGAGCCATACTGTTTAATGCTGCATCTAGAGCTGGGTTAAACCCATTTTCTCTGTGAGAATAATCTTTTTTCTTTCTCTCTTCAGCTGTATAGAATGTCCATCGTCGAACATAACGGTCATATGGGTTTTCAAAATTTTTATTGATCCCGACAGGTTTTAAATAACTAGATACAGGAGTTCTTCCTTCATGATAGAAAGCTGACTCTCCATCCATAGTAACAAATGGCATAAGTGTTGTCTCATCTACAACACCATTTTTTTGTAAAATAGTAGCTAAATTAGCAAAAATTCCTCCACCATCACTATCAAAAGTTCCTTTTTGATTTTGTTCAGTACATACACCATGAGCTTTAATATTTTGTTGCTCTCTTACATTAGAATAGCAACATCTAAATATTGTCATATCTCCATCGTCCATAAGCCTCTCCATAGAGTCTCCTCCAGCCTCTACCCAACAAGAATTTTTAGTTTTACTGATTTTTCTAAAATAGTCGTTATAGCTGTTTTGAGAGCTTTTTTCTATCTCTTCCATATTACTAATATTACCTGCTAACTGACTAGCCCCACCATAGAGATAAACAATAATCGTTTGAGCATTATTATTGCTATATATACTACTTGAAAAGTTTATTTTGCTAACATCTAATGCAGTTGCATAGGTAAATGATGGAAAGAGTATGGCTGAACTTGTTGCTAATGTTAATTTTAAAAATCCTCTTCGTTTCATCTTACTTTACCTCTCTTATTTGATATGTAGCTTCAAGACGTGATAGATAATCTAAGACAATAGTTGCAATATTTCGTTTTCTATCTTCTCTCATACTTTTTTCTTTGACTAAATCTTCATTGTGACTAATAAAGATATTAAACTCATTTCTAAATAGTTGTTTTCCATCTTTTGCCATTATTATATGATCTCTAAACATTTTTAACTCATCAGTTGTCGCTTGACGAGAGACAATAGATGTAAATAGATAATTGACAAAAATATCTAAACTTTTTACATCATCTGTAGAGTCAAGATTTAAATAGTTGTTATCAATAAAACTATCACTCCATCCAGATCTTCCCCACGAAGTATAATTATCTTTATATTTTGGATTAGAGTATTTAAGTAAAACACTGTCTCTAATAAATTTATGATAATAGGCAAACGAGAGTGTATCGAGAGGAACACGATTTAGTTTTCCTAGTTTATATTTCATACTTGCTTGATGCATTTTTTCTAAATAATCTTTAAAGTGATAAAAAGTAGATTTTTGATGTTTGAAATCAATTTTTTTAGCTAAAGGGAAAAAGTTCTCTTCGGCACTTTTCGCTCGTTCTGTATGGAGTAAATACTCTTCAGAAAAGATAATCTGAAGTAGTATATCTTGCCATGTATTTGGTTTACTAGAAACAATAGAGTTAATGATAGATACTTTTTTAGCTTCACTACTCTCTGTGAAAAAGAAATCAACCAATCTTTTTGTTACACCTTTAGTAAATTGCGTAGATTTAACAAGTTCCCGGTAGAAGTCATCACCATTATAAATAGTGGTATTAAAAAGCTTTAAGGGTTGATGGTTTTGGTTTAAAGAGACTTCTAAGGTATCACTCTCTGTATTGAGCTTCCAGTTTTTTAGTGCTTGTGCTGCAAGTGGTACATGGCTATCATTTGTATCTTGCAAGAAAATCTCTAACATCTCTCTACCATTATCTTCAGGACTTCTAAATCGTCTCCAGTTATCTTCACTCATCATGTGAACATAAGTTATGTAACGCATACCACTCTCTGTTCCAAGCATAGTAACTAGCCGATTGTAAACTCTTGAAATATCTGGTGAGTGAGATGAGTCTAATTCATATGCAGGTGAAAACATAATAGTCTGAGTTAAAATATAAGCAATCCAATTATTTAAAAAGTAACTATCTAAATCTTTCATGGCATAAAATCTAGTTAAGATAGTAATTGCTTGAGGTTTCGCCCACTCTTTGTATTTTCCAAATTTCTCTTCATCTAAGATATAATTTTCTAGCCACTCTTTGTCGGTTGTCTCTGTCTCTAAATTAGTTCTTAGCGTCTCTAAAAACACTCCAGAGTCTACTTTTTTCTCTAAGTCATTAAGTGGATAACCAAAAAAGAGTGTACTTAGAAGTTTCTCTGCAACTTGTATTTTTTGAATCTTACTTAAGCTATCAAAGGCTGACTCTTCAAGAGGTGTAAGTTTGTAGTTAGAGGGGGACATGTTCTTATAGTAGAAATTAAGACCTCTATAAGATGATCGTGTAAATTCATCATTTTGTGAAGCCTCTTGGGGAGTCTCTTTGTTTGAGTTACTACCTCCACCTCCACCACAATTTATAAAAAAAGTGGCGATAGTTAGAATTAGTAACCATTTTGTAAATTTAGTTAGATAACGCATAATAATTTCCTTTTCCTGAGTTAATTATCTAATGGTATCATTAAAATATTTACAACTCCATAATATCTTTCTCACACTTAGCCACAAACTCAGCTTGTATCTTTGCCATTGCAAGGCTTACTGTATCTATCTTTACAATAATTTGGTCAAAAAGTAGTACGTTTTCACCACGAAGGTTTACCGTAACTCCTTCAACATCACACTCTAAAACTGCTTTGGCATTTTCTCCTGTTTCAACCACATGGGCTTTGAATTCTTTCCCAATATGTTTCTCTGCCCAACGTGCCAGTTTACGGTCACGGAAATCCCACTCTGCTTTGGTAGATTCACGCTCTAGCTCTGAGACTCTTTGACAAAGTGGCTCAATGTTTCTTAACAAGTAGTCGTTCTGCTCTTCGTCTGCTTTTAGGTCAGCTTTAATGAGCCTATGCAAGATGAGGTCAGAGTAGCGACGAATAGGTGAGGTAAAGTGGCTGTAG